>Ga0209096_1000035_pt1 | contig 229325 bp, 221 predicted proteins | sample AD_UKC034_MetaG_FD_184407 | JGI IMG/M metagenome (GOLD analysis project Ga0209096, IMG submission 184407) | Active sludge microbial communities of municipal wastewater-treating anaerobic digesters from USA - AD_UKC034_MetaG (SPAdes) (version 2) | ecosystem: Engineered > Bioreactor > Anaerobic... | reverse complement strand
AAGGTTAAAGGGAGAGGTTAGGCGCAAGCCGAAGCTTTGAACTGAAGCCCCGGTGAACGGCGGCCGTAACTATAACGGTCCTAAGGTAGCGAAATTCCTTGTCGGGTAAGTTCCGACCCGCACGAACCGCGTAACGATCAGAGCACTGTCTCAACAAGGGACCCGGTGAAGTTGAAATGGCTGTGAAGATGCGGCCTACCCGCAGCAGGACAAAAAGACCCCGTGGAGCTTTACTGCATCTTGGCATTGTATTTGGACATGATCTGTGTAGCATAGGTGGGAGGCTTTGAAGCTGGGGCGTTAGCCTCGGTGGAGCCATCAGTGAAATACCACCCTGATTATGTTTAGATCCTAACCCCATTCCGTCATCCGGATGGGGGACCGTGCCAGGTGGGCAGTTTGACTGGGGCGGTCGCCTCCTAAATGGTAACGGAGGCGCCCAAAGGTTCCCTCAGGTGGAATGGAAACCCACCATAGAGTGTAAAGGCATAAGGGAGCTTGACTGCAAGACCAACGCGTCGAGCAGATACGAAAGTAGGGCTTAGTGATCCCACGGTACCGAGTGGAAGGGCCGTGGCTTACCGGATAAAAGCTACCCCGGGGATAACAGGCTGGTGAGATCCAAGAGTTCACATCGACGATCTCGCTCGGCACCTCGATGTCGGCTCATCGCATCCTGGGGCTGGACAAGGTCCCAAGGGTCGGGCTGTTCGCCCGTTAAAGCGGTACGCGAGCTGGGTTCAGACCGTCGTGAGACAGGTCGGTCTCTATCCGCTGTGGGCGTAAGGGATTTGAGAGGAGCTGCTCCTAGTACGAGAGGACCGGAGTGGACTGACCTCTGGTGTGCCAGTTGTTCCGCCAGGAGCATTGCTGGGTAGCTACGTCGGGCAGAGATAACCGCTGAAAGCATCTAAGTGGGAAACTCGCCTCAAGATTAGATCCCTGTATTCTGGTTAACAGAGTAAGACCGCAGGTAGACCACCTGCTATATAGGCAACAAGTGTAATCGCAGTAATGTGTTGAGCTAAGTTGTACTAATGGTCGAGGGCTGAATCCCGTGATGTGGAGAACTTATTACTCTTCCACAAAAATCTTATCAGTTGCTGTTCAGCATTCACTTGTGAAATAGTCCCTTGGTGATTGGAGCGACGGGGGTACACCCGGTCACATCCCGAACCCGGCAGTTAAGTCCGTCAGCGCCGATGGTACTTGGAGGGCGACCTCCTGGGAGAGTAGGTCATTGCCAAGGGGCTTTTCTTAAAAAAGCACACGCGCAGTCTATCCAACTGCGCGTGTTTCATGTATAATTAATTTTGCAGTTCGGTTGACGGGCAAAGCCCCGAGTACAAAAGAGGAGCGTGAAGCGTACCGTTTGATCCAGCGATCATTTTGTCGTTTCTTATTCTTGATAAACCATCAACCGACTCTGCATGAACGCAGAGTTTTTTATTTCCATGCGGGAAGGAGGTGACTTCGTTTGGCATCCGTAAATCTTCGTAACGGCGAATCGCAAGACTCGTTGTTAAAACGCTTTCGTAAAAAGGTCGTCAAGAGCGGCGTGCTCAGCACCGTCCGCCGCAAACGCTGGTTCGTCTCCAAGAGCGAACAGCGCCGAATGGAAAAGAAAAAAGCGATCCGCCGCATTAAGCGGCGCACCTTCACCCGCGACGGCGAGTGAAACAAGTAGAAAGAGGCACTATGGCTAAGGAAGAAGATAAAATTCGCGCCGAAGGACTTGTGATCGAGGCGCTGCCCGGCACCCAGTTCCGCGTGAGGCTCGATAACGGGCATGAAGTGCTCGCCTACCTCTCCGGTAAAATGCGCAAACACTACATCCGTATTCTGCTCGGCGACCGCGTCGCAATGGAAATGTCGCCGTACGATCTGACGCGCGCGCGCATCACTTTCCGCCAGCGCAAGAACGCCCCCATGCCTGTGCAAGAATAGCCATCCCTTCTTTTCATTGACAGAATAAAAACGGCTCTCGAATTTTCGGGGGCCGTTTTGCGTTTTATTGCAGATGGGAACAACGCTTCTTTCCGCTTTGGATAGTTGGTTCGCCCTACCCTGAGCGGAGGCGACTCCCGCAGGTGCGGCAGAATCGATCTCCGGAGACAGCGCGTGTACCGCATTGATGGCAGTAAACTTCCTCTTGCGATTCGTCCGTTTGGGCGCCTGCCCGTTTGCCACGTCGTTTTCGAGAGGTGGATGATAGCGATGCGTTAGATTGCAGGGATCGACGATACAAGATCAACACAAATCCGATCATGGCGATCCCGATCCCACCGACAATCCATGGAAGATTGTCCACCGAAGTACGACCAGTCGTATCCTCACCCAATGGCTCAGACGGCTGCACCTGACTCGCCGCGTTTGGGGACGTAAGTGACTCTGTATCTCGTTGATATTCCACCTCCATTTGATAGGAATGCCCCATCTTCAGGCTGTTTTTGTTAATGGTCGTTACGAGGAACTGACCATCTTGCGAAGTCGCAAAGGCATTAGCGGGATCGATAGTTACCTTGCTGCTGTCCGCGGGAATACTTAGCGTCAGGCGGAACTCGTTGACTTGATAGTCGCCGAACCACTTGTAAACAAAAGATCGTTTGTTGCCTTCGCGCGCGATGGGTTGATAGTATTCAATGCGATAAGGCGCGTAGGAATCCACAGTCAACGTGATGGTTTGCCAGTCGCCTTGCTGGGTTGGTGTTTCAAAAGGAGCGTTGATCAACTCCCCGTTCGCATTATATGCCACCGCGGTCAAGTTCCCCTCTTTTGGGAATCGCAACATCACTTTAGCGGGGAGCGGCGTTTCTGCCACCACAACAAATTCATTGATGATCAGCATGCTTGGCTGGTCGTATTCAGCCCATAGTTCAATGCTGAGAAAATCCAATTTAACCTCCCCCTGCGCGCGCGCTTTCGATGGAAAAACTAGCAGGAGAGAAATGAGAAAAATAGCATACCATTTTTGTGTTTGAGACATGCAGACACCTCTCCTCGAATCTTACCATGTAAACCAGTACAAATTCACTGTGGGTTCTGAAGGGAGCGCGCCAATTGCCAGCACGCCCAGTTGATCGGCGTTTCGATATTATGTTTCTTCCCGATCTTAACCACTGCCCCGCAGATCGCGTCTATTTCCGTCGGCGCGTTGCGAAGCACATCCTGCAACATGGAGGATTGATTCGCGGCCGTCTTGCGCGCTACCTCTTCCGCCATCGCCGCAGGATCGTCGAACGGGAGTTTGATGTTTTCCGCGTGGGCGACTTCCGCAACTTCACGCGCCAGCGTTGCCATCATCTCTCGCGCGGACGGGCGATTCAACAACTCGCCGTTTGGCACGCGCAATAACGCGGTCAGCGGATTGATCGCCGCGTTGATGACGAGTTTGCCCCACACGAGCGATTGCGCGTCTTCGACGAGGTGCACGTTGAATTTTGCGGATGTCAACGCCGCTTCGATGGGAGCAAGTTTTTCATGCCGCTGAATGGATACGACCCCTTCGCCTCCGGCGCGCGCCACGCCCGGCGCGATGAGGGTTGCGCCGCTGGTTGTGCTTCCCAGCGCAACACGTGAGTTGCTCTTAGCCACAGAGATCTCAGAGATCGCTGAGTCTTTATCTCTTTTTTTCTCGGCGTTCTCTGTGGCTGATTTATTAAGCGCTTCAGTGAGCGTTTCGTAATTGCCGAGTCCGTTTTGGAGGGTGAGCGCGAGTCCGTCATCCGCAAGACATTCTGAAAGTTGACGCGCGGCGCGTTCGGTCTGCCATGCTTTGACAAGAACAAGAGCATGTTTTGTTCCAACATATTCACCTGGATCATCGGTGGCTTGAACTTTGAATGTTGTTTCGTTTCCATTCGAATCAAAAAGCCGCACTCCATCCTTTTGCAGTGACGCGATTCCCTCCTTCCATGTGCCGAGCATGGTAATGTCGTATCCCGCCTGTGACAGCCGCGCGGCGAACAACGTGCCCAACGCGCCAGTTCCGACGATCAAAATCTTTGGTAATTGGTAATTGGTAATTTTGTTCATAGCCGCACCAATTACCAATTACAAATTACGCATTTACTTCTTTCAATAAAGCTTCCCACTCTTTATCGTCCATCTCCACGATGTGTTCCTGCGCGGGGAAGCGTTTCGATTCAACATCCTCGATGAAATCGCTGAACGCTTTTTGCATCTCGTCGTGGAAGTTCGCGTATTTTTTGACGAACTTCGGCGTGAAGCGCTCGAACAGACCTAGCAGATCGTGCGTGACCAGCACTTGACCGTCACAACCTACGCCCGCGCCGATGCCTATGGTTGGGATGGAAATCTTCTTCGCGATCAATTCTGCCAGTCGCTCAGGCACGGCTTCCAGCACGATGGAGAAACAGCCCGCCCCTTCGAGAATGAGCGCGTCTTCGATGAGTCGTTTCGCGGCGACGGCTGTTTTGCCCTGCGCGCGAAATCCGCCAAGTTGGTTGACCGATTGCGGCGTGAGTCCGAGATGCCCCATGACGGGAATCCCCGCGCTGACGATGGAACGGATCGCGTCCGCGCGTTCGCGTCCCCCTTCGAGTTTGATCGCGTCCATGCCGCCGTGCTGGAGGAACCTGCCCGCGTTGCGCGTCGCTTCTTCGACGGAAACTTGATACGACATGAACGGCATGTCGCCGATGAGCAGGGCGGTCTTTGCTCCGCGCGAGACGGCGCGGCAGTGGTGGAGCATCTCCTCCATCGTGACGGGAAGCGTATTCTCGTATCCCAGCACGACCATTCCCAGCGAATCGCCGACGAGGATGGAATCGATTCCCGCCTTGTCCATTGCCAGCGCGGTGGGATAGTCGTAGGCGGTGAGCATCGTGATGATCTCGCCGCGTTCCTTCTTATGACGATACGTGAGGGTGGTGACTTTTTTGCGCGTTGACGTTGACGCGCTCGTGGAAACAGGTGTTGCAGACATGGTATCCTCCGAAATGGTAGGAGCCGTTTGGTGCGGTCGTCCCCTCCTCGCCGCGGTGGACAGGCTTGGGTAAATTTTTCCGTCGCGTTCACGCAAAGCGGATACGCGCGGTGGCGATATTATTCCACAAATCTTGTTTTTCGCCTATAATAAAATTCATAGAAAACCGTCATTGCGAGCGAGCGTTCTTCCGCGAGCGAAGCAATCTCCCTCACGGTGTTGGAGATTTCTTCGACCCCTTCGGGGTCTCGCAATGACGAGAATACACGAGGAGAATTTCCATGAAACGCATGTTTGGCTTTTTGATCGGGATCTTTGTCGGGGGTCTCGTCGGTTCGACGATCGCGCTGTTGATGGCGCCCGAATCGGGCGAGGAATTGCGCGGGATGATCCGCGCACGGGGCGAAAACTTCTTCAACGATGTGCGCCACGCGGCAGACGAACGTAGGATTGAGTTGCGCCACCAGCTAGAGTCCATGCGCGCGCCGCGAGGGGAGTAGAATGTAGATAGGTAGACACGTAGACAAGTCTTACTTGTAAACGTGTCCGTAAAGTTCCTTTGCCCTTATCATATTCTGACCATACCCTGCGCGAGTCGAAACGATCTCTCGATTCAACCCCGCGGCTGACTATGGTTAGATACGAGTTCCTGATACATGGAGAAGTATACAGATAAAATTAGTTGTTGCTGTTATCTATTTTGAATAGTCATGAAAGTTATCCAAAGGTCAGCCACCTTGCCACTTTTTACTAAATTCCAAAATTCATTGGGATTATTGGTCACAAGGCCTTCAAACAGAATGCAAGATTCACTAAATAGTAACATTTGCTCAAGGTCCTCTTTTGTTGGAATATGGCGCGAATCCCCCTTCGACACCTGTTTTTTACACCATGAAAAAAACTCTACATTAGGCGGAAAATTTGAACGAAGGTTTTCGCAATCTTCCGGTTTTGTTCCGGGCCTTATCTGAGTCCAATCCACAACAGAAAAGAGTCCAGATGGAACTGGATCAATTAGTTTTATTGAATCTAACATTTGAACTATGTGATTTAATTTAATACCTTTAGGACCACCAACAAACATGCCTTCTTTGCCAGGACGAGCATCATAAGCCCCTATCTCGTCTATTGAAAGCGCCACAACCCTACTCTTATTTCTAATCAGCACCTCTATAGATACTGAGTTTTCAGGGTTAAATCTAAATCCCAAAATCGCGTTAGTAATGCTTATTGTGTAATCATTACCAAAATCACCCCTAATATCATAGTTTCTAGGGTTATATTCATCCATTAGTTCAGGTGGGCGTGCAAATGAAAAAGCAATGGGAATCCACTTTTTTGTTGCCATGTCGTACTTGGCAACGTTAAGAAGATTGTCTCCGTCCGTATCCACAAATCCGTTTTCTAGCGTCATTTGCGCAAACGGTATAGTCTCACCGTTCTCATTGGTCTCAAGTACAACTTTCATGCCGTCTACTTTCCACAATACCCCTTCATTTGGGGGATTAAGAGTTACATACTTGCCGTTTTCAAAAACCTGTACCCCGCCTGCAGTCTCTTGAAAAGGCGGTGAAGTTGTAAAAGTGGGTTCAGGCGTTGCGGTTGGGCTTGGGGTGATGGTCGGGACGCTGGTCGAGGTTGGCGGCAGGGCGGTGAATGTGGGAGGAGTAGTTGCAACGGGCGCGCAACCGATCAACAGCAGGAACAAAAGATAGACTGATTTTTTCATGGCGACCTCCAATTACTCAATTACCGATAGCCTTGTTATAAAACTCCTCCGCCCTTTGCGTAATTATCCCATATCCGCGCGCGGGGCGAGAACTTTTCAACGATGTGCGCCACGTGGCGGACGAACGCAGGATTGAGTTGCGCCACCAGTTAGAGTCCATGCGCGCGCCGAGGGATGGGTAGGCTTTGCGCCGGCGAATAGAATTTGCCTTGCATAATGCAGTTCGTTCAGCCCATCTTTCGTGTTGCGTAGGATGTTTGTATATCACTCTTACTGAGCGCCAAACCGCAACATACCATTTTGCTTTTTGTTCCTTTAAAGCTGATGGCTTCACGCTAGAATGAAGAGTGGCTGAACCTAATAATTTTTGGGAGTGTCCAACATCAAACATATCCACGGTCATGTCACCCTCCCGAAGGACACACCGTACTTGCGCTCGGTGCAAGTGTCGGGACGATGTGAGCGACAGCGAAGGGCCTCTGAGATTATCGGTGAAATTCTTCGCCGCAAAGAGCAAGAGCGCGGCTCACATCGTCCCGATGTCCTTTGGGAGAATGACATGTAGTTGTTTTATAGAAAGAGAGACGGTCGCTTGCGACCGTCTCTCTTTCTATTCGCTCGCCAATACGTGCCGCGCAATCACTAACCGTTGAATCTCACTCGTCCCCTCGCCGATGGTCATCAACCTCGCATCGCGATAGATTCTTTCAACGGGATATTCGCTCGAATAGCCGTAGCCTCCATGGATTTGAATCGCGTTGCGGCACACGCGTTCCGCCATTTCGGTGGCGAACATCTTTGCCATGGCGGCTTCCTTGTTGTAGTTGCGTCCCTGCTCTTTAAGCCATGCGGTTTTATATAACATTGTTCGCGCCAGCTCGATCTCGGTCGCCGCGTCTGCCAGCATCCATTGGATAGCTTGCTGTTCGGCGATGGGCTTGCCGAAGGCTTTGCGCTCGCGCGCGTAACTGACCGCGTATTCAAACGCGGCTTGCGCCAGCCCAATGGAAATTGCCGCAATGCCCACGCGCCCGCCATCGAGTATCGCCAACGTTTGTTGCAATCCCTTGCCTTCTTCGCCCACCAAATGATCGAGCGGCACGCGCGCATCTTCATAAGTCACGGCATGGGTGGGGGAACCGTGCAAACCCATCTTCTTTTCGGCAGGACCGATCTTCAACCCCGGCGAACTCGTCGGCACTAAAATTTGACTCAACGAGCGCGAGCCGCCTTTCGCATCCGTGCGCGCGAGCGTGACGATGTACTCCGCGATGGACGCGTTCGTGCACCACATTTTCGCGCCATTGATGACCCACTCGTTTCCATCTTTGACCGCTTTCGTGATCACGCCTCCCTGCAGATCGGAGCCTGCGCCCGGTTCGGTGAGCGACAGCGCGGCGAGTTTGTTTTTTCCACTGGATACGAGAGTCAGCCATTTTGATTTGAGGGATTCGCTCCCGAACAACACAATTGGAAATGTCCCCAGCCCGTTATGCGCCGCAATCGCCAGTGCGGTTGATCCACACCCCCAACCGAGTTCCTCCAGTGCGATCGCCGCGCTAACCGAATCCACGCCTGCGCCGCCGTACGCCTCGGGAATGTTCAGCCCCAGCAACCCCAGCGGACCCATCTTGCGCGTTGCCTCCCAGTTGAATTCGCTGGTCACGTCCACTTCATGGGCTTTGGGTTGCACTTCCTTCGCCACGAACTCGTGGACGGTCTTGCGCCAGAGCGCCTGTTCCTCGGTCAAATCGAAATTCATTCCGCCTCCGTATTATCAAAATAGGTTTCCATCAAAGTTCGAGCAGTTTCAAGATCTTCTTTTGCCACAAAAATTTCCACGCGTCCAAAGACATCCAAATTCGTGGGGATCAGTTGTCCGATCGCCTCCTGCACGAGGTGCGAATCGACCCCATGCAGGGCAAGGTATCCCTTAATGATATCCGCCTGCCAGCGACCTTGAGTTTCAGCGAGCAATTCCAGGTTTGTTTCGCTCATTTAAGTTCATCTCCATTGGCGCAAGAGCATATTCTTGATGGGTTCGGTGTGTTCGGCATATCGCGCAGAAAAATCCGCGTTCCGAGTTCTGATTATGAAAGCGCGGGTTTCATTACCTCCACACAAGAATAAACAATACAGTCCACAGGATGGAAACGATCAACTGGCGGATGCCGATGCGGGTTGGTTTCCATCCCACGGCGGGGAAAAAGATTCCCCAGATGGTTTCGCTCCATTGCAAAAGGTAGGGGAGGAAGAGCAGGCTGGGGAGAAAGCCGAGCAAGCCCAACGTCAGGGTGGAGGCGAGGTTGAAGGACGTGTACAGCGCGGCGCGGAATCCCATCTTCCACGATTCTTGGCGGGTGGGCATCGCTTTCAATACGCGTTGGTCGAGTCGCATGTAGGCGTGGATAATGCTTGCCGCGTTTTGAAACCACACGAGAATCCACAACCACCAGCCTGCGGGATCGTATCGTCCGACGCCGATCCAATAGGCGGCGGGCGCGGTGAGCGACAGCACGCCTGTGGCGATGATTTCGACGCCGACCTGTTTTCTTTCATCACGATTGCGCACCAGCCATAAATGCCAGCCAAAGACGAGCGCGCCCGGAACCGCGAGATACAGGATGAAGTAGAAGCCTTCAAGGACGAGGGCGATGACAGACAACAAAGCAATGCCTGAATAGATGGCGAGCCAGAGTCGCGCGATGGGCAGTTCGTTGTTGGGGCGGCGAGCCGCGAGAATTTTTACCAGCACGGTCATCGGTTGGCGGAGCATGAACGCCGCCATTGCCGCGATGATCAGGTTGAACGAGCCGTAGTTGAAGGTTTTCCCGGCAAAGATGCCGATCAGTAACGGGCTGAGGATGAAGACCCACGAGCCGTGGTCTTGCGGAATTGCGATATGTTTTTTGAAGGCGTTTGGTTGCATGGCTCCAATTATATTCGGTTATGAGTATCGGTACTTCGCGAGGAAGTTTCTAGTACCAGTACTTCACGAAAGCGCATATTTGGCGGTCTCTACCGCCGTATTTGCGCTAGAGAGCGCAAGCTACGCGGTGTTTTCATGATCTACTGAGTATCGTGGGTTTAGCCACAGAGCTTAAGTTTGTTCTCAGTGAACTCACTGATCTCTGCGGCGAAGAATGGTTGATCCCATCCTTTTAGACAATTCCCTTCACGAGAGATCAGGCGAGAGGTCGATCTGCTTGGCAAGTCGTGTCGCCTGCCTCCACGCAGTGAAACTGTGCGAAGGACTTATTTTCGTGATCTACTGAATATGCTAGAATCGTCGAAAATATCCAGAGATAAACTAGGAGAAAAACAGGTATGGCAAACAAGAAGAAGATCGATGAGCGCGAAAAAGCATTGCAGTCAAAACAATCGGAACAGACCGTTCAACGAGTCGGACTTGCCGTTGTTGTTCTGGTGGTCATTGGGCTGGTATTTGTCTTTATTCGGAATCGCCCGACCCAACCGGCGGAGCGGGTCACGATTACACAGTATGCGGCGCCTCCCGAAATGACCATTGACCCGTCGGCGAAATATTTTGCCGCGTTCAAGATGCAAAATGGCGGCGAGTTTGTGGCTGAACTCTTTGCCGATAAAACGCCCGTCACCGTGAATAATTTTGTGTTTCTCGCCCGTGAAGGCTTTTATAACGGCTTGACGTTCCATCGCGTGATCGACGGCTTTATGGCGCAGGGTGGCGACCCAGTGGGCGATGGCACGGGCGACCCGGGCTATTCTTTCAAGGATGAAATCCGCAACGATCTCGTTTTCGATAGAGCGGGACTGCTCGCCATGGCGAATTCAGGTCCGAACACGAACGGAAGCCAATTCTTCATTACGTTTGGTCCCGCCGAGTGGCTGAACGGCTTGCATACGATTTTCGGGCAGGTGATCGAGGGCATGGATGTGGTGAACGCCATCACCCGCACGGAGCCCGGCTCTGGTACTCCCGCCGATGTGATCGAGTCTGTTACGATTACAGAGGAATGAGCAAACGCCGCAGGAAAAATAAGTCCTCGCGAGGCGATCCTCGCGAGGACTTTGTGTTTACGCATCTACTTGCCTGCGTGTTTAATTTTCACGCGTACATTCCCCAATCCAAGGCGGAGGGGTCTTCCATCATCGAGAAGTCCCACATATCCATGCCCATTTCGATGGTGACGGGCATGTTGAGACCTTCCATGGCTTTGGCTTTGGTCATTTCGATCATGGCGGGTCCGTACGGGCAGAACGGGGTGGTGAGGATCATTTTCACGTGGCCCACGCCGTTTTCCACCGAAATGTCGCGGACTAGCCCCAATTGGATGATGTGCATCCCGATCTCCGGGTCAATGACTTCCGATAGGCTCGCGCGCGCCGGCTGAACCAGTTCGGGGTGAGTCTGGTGTATCGTCCATTGGATTTCGTTGATGGTTTCTTCGGTCATTTTTCCTCGTAGTAGTGGACATCACAAGTCTCGAAGACTTGTGATGTCTTTGAAGTTAATTTTTCGTTCCTATATTTACCACATACGTGCAATGCGCGCCACCGTCCAGCACACATTGTACCTTCTGGGCGGGCAGGGCGAGCATTTTTGAGATCAGGGTTTGATCTACCGCGCAAACTTCCGGATGGGCGACGCCGATCTGATAATACGGGCACGAAATTTCGTGGATCTGGTATTCCTTGCCTTTCTTCTCCCATTCCACGGTGAAGCCTTCCTGGGCGAGCGTTTCTTTCAGAAATTCCAGCCGGGCTTCCATACTCATGCCTTTCATCTGCTCTGAGTAGTCGCTTGCCATTCCTTCGGCTACCTGACTGAATAACTTTGCCACCGTTGGCGCTGGCATGGATTCTTTCATCTGTGCCAGCAATTTGGTCGTCAGACGCAGGTACTTGGTGGGGAAGCGCTCCATCCCATCTTCGGTGAGAGAATACATCAGGCGCGGACGTCCCACGCCGTGACGTTCCTCTTCAGAGGAGATCAGCCCTTCCTTTTCCAAATTCGACAAATGGTGACGTACGGAAATGGCGTTGATACCCACTGCCTCCGCAATCTCGTTGATTGTGATCTTAGGCTTGCGAAGCAGGGTTTGAAGAATCTTATCCTTCGTGCTTTTCATGGTTGGCAGTATAACCGTCTGCCTATGTATTGTCAATATACTAGAAAAATATCATAAATATTGACTTTTCGTCTCAGCCCTGCTATAATGCCGCCGACTTAAACTATAAACGCCAGCAATGGCTTAATTAATTTTTTGCGTAGTGGGCGTTCTCAAACGCCAGACTCGTTAGCGAACGAGTTCTACGCGATTAGGAGCAAAACACGCATGTCGCAACTCGAAATCAAGAACCTGCACGTTAGCATTGAAGATAAAGAAATTCTCAAAGGGTTGTCGCTCACGATCAACCAAGGCGAGATCCACGCGGTTATGGGGCCGAACGGAACGGGGAAGTCCACGCTGGCATACACGTTGATGGGGCATCCCAATTACACTGTCACACAAGGCGAGATCATTTTCAAAGGACAAAATGTGTTGGAACTCGAACCCGATGAGCGTTCGCGCCTCGGCATCTTCCTCGCGTTTCAGTACCCGGTCGCCATCCCCGGTGTGACGGTCGCCAACTTTTTGCGGACAGCCATCAACGCCCGCCGACGCGTGGAGAATCCCGAAGACAAGGGCATGCCGATTCCCGAATTTCGCAAACTGTTGAAAGAAAAAATGTCCATGCTGAAAATGGATCAGAACTTTGCCGGGCGTTACCTCAACGACGGTTTCTCCGGCGGCGAAAAGAAACGCGCTGAAATTTTGCAGATGGCGACTCTCAAGCCCGAGATCGCTATTTTGGACGAAACCGATTCAGGTCTCGACATTGACGCCTTGCGCATCGTGGCGGAGGGAGTCAACGCCTTGAGCGGATCCGAACTCGGCGTGCTCGTCATCACCCACTATCAACGTTTGCTGAATTACATCAAGCCGCATTTCGTCCACATCATGCTGGACGGGCGCATCGTCGAATCGGGTGGGCCCGACCTCGCTCTGCATCTCGAAGAACAAGGCTATGAATGGGTGCGTGAGAAGCATGAAGAAGTCGCGGCGTAGAGATTAGATGACTAGAGATTAGAGACTAGTCTCGAATCTCTAGTCTCTGAATTACGGAGATTAATATGTCTGAAGATGCGCAACTGCTCGAAGATATTGGACAATACAAATACGGCTTCCACGACCGCGACGATAATTACGTGTTCAAATCGGAACGCGGGCTTTCCCGCGCGGTGGTGGAAAATATTTCGCGCATGAAGCAAGAGCCGCAGTGGATGCTCGACTTCCGCTTGAAGGCGCTTGACCATTTCATGAAGCGTCCCATGCCGAACTGGGGACCGACTCTCGCAGAGTTGGACCTCGATAACATCTATTACTACGTCAAGCCGACGGAGAAGAGCGAAAAATCGTGGGACGATGTTCCCGATGATATTAAAAGGACGTTCGACAAGCTGGGCATCCCCGAAGCGGAGCGGAAATTCTTAGCCGGCGTTGGCGCTCAATATGAATCGGAGATGGTCTATCACTCGATCCAGGAACATCTCGAAAAACAAGGCGTCATCTTTCTTTCGATCGAAGACGGCTTGAAGCAATACCCCGATCTGTTCCGCGAATATTTCGGGACGGTCATTCCCATTGAAGATAACAAATTCGCCGCGTTGAATAGCGCGGTCTGGTCAGGCGGATCGTTCGTGTACGTGCCGAAAGGCGTCAAAGTGGATCTGCCGTTGCAGGCATACTTCCGCTTGAACACGGCGAACGTCGGACAGTTCGAGCGCACGCTCATCATCGTGGACGAAGGCGCGTCCGTGCATTACGTGGAAGGTTGTACCGCGCCCCAGTACACAACCGATTCGTTCCATTCCGGCGTGATCGAGATCATCGTCAAAAAGGGCGCGCGCTCGCGTTACTCGACCGTTCAAAACTGGTCAACGAACGTGTACAACCTCGTGACGCAACGCGCCAAAGTGTTCGAGAACGCCACGCACGAATGGGTGGATGCGAACATCGGCTCGAAGGTCACGATGAAATATCCCTCGTGTTATCTCATGGAACCGGGCGCGCATGGCGAAATGCTTTCGATGGCGTTCGCGGGTCCCGGTCAAACGCAGGACGCGGGTTCGAAGATGGTTCACTTCGCGCCGAACACCTCCAGCAAAGTGACATCCAAATCAATTTCAAAATCTGGCGGACGCGCTTCGTATCGGGGTCTGCTGAAAGTGCACAAAGGCGCGAAGGGCGTCAAATCGAATGTCGTTTGCGACGCGCTTCTGCTTGACCCGAAATCACGCTCCGACACCTATCCCTACATCGAAATTGACGAAGACGATGTGACCATCGGTCACGAAGCCTCGGTCAGCAAAGTGGGCGAGGAGCAACTCTTCTATCTCATGTCGCGCGGGCTCAGCGAAGAAGAAGCCACCACCATGGTCGTCTCCGGTTTCATCGAGCCGCTCGTCAAAGAACTGCCGATGGAATACGCCGTCGAAATGAATCGCCTCATCGCATTGCAGATGGAAGGTTCGATAGGATAACAGTTTCCGTGCTGAGCGGAGCGCAGCGAAGTCGAAGCGTATTTGCAAATAGCCCTTCGACTTCGGCTATCGCCTCCGCTCAGGGCGAGATGGATTTGATATGCAGGAAAAACCAAAAGTAGTTATTTCAAAAACCAGACGAGTAGACTCTTCCGCGAAAGATTTTGCTTTCGCCGAATCTGATATTCGCGCGGGCAAGGATGCTGTCGCTTCATACCGGACCTCAGCTTGGTCGTCGTTTAAGAAGCATTCTCTCCCCGTGACGACCGAAGAGGCGTGGCGCCGTACAGATATTCATGCGCTCCCCGCCGATAAATTCGCGCTTCCGAAAGATGGCGCGTTCAACGACCTGCCTTCTGTGCGCGAGGATTTGTTGCGACCATTAGTCGCGGATCAACATGGCGGACAGATCGTCCTCTTGCCCGGCGGCTCAAAGATCGAACTGGATGAAAAGATCGCAAAGAAAGGCGTCATTTTTACTGACCTGAAGACTGCCGAAGAAAAACATTCAGAGTTGCTTGGTAAGATGCTTGGCAAAACCGTCAACGTGGAAGAAGGAAAATTTTCCGCGTTGGCTGGCGCGTTCGCGCAAAACGGCGTTGTGTTGTATGTTCCCAAAGGCGTGACCGTTAACGAGCCGCTTCACTCCGTGTTGTGGGGACCGGGCGCGGATTTGGCGCATATCTCTCACATCCTCGTCCTTGTGGACGAAGGCGCGTCCGTCACGTATGTCCACGAGGCGGCGTCGCCCGACGAAGCGGGATCAAATTCCCTGCACGCGGGAATCGTCGAAATCCAAGTGATGCAAGATGCCACGCTGCGATTCGTCGAACTGCAATCGTGGGGGCGGCACGTGTGGAATTTCAGTCACGAGCGCGCGCGCGTCGAACGCGGCGGTAATCTCGATTGGATCTTCGGCGCGATCGGTTCGCGTCTTACAAAAAATTTCTCCGAACTTGATCTCGCTGGCGAAGGCGCGCAGGGACGCATGTCTGGTTTTTATTTCACCGACGGCAACCAGCATCTCGACCACGACACGCAACAGAATCATCTCGCGCCGCACACCACCAGCGACTTGCTGTTCAAGGGCGCGTTGAAAGGCAAGAGCCGTTCGGTGTGGCAGGGCATGATCTACGTGGCGCCCGGCGCGCAAAAGACCGACGGGTATCAGGCGAATCGCAATCTCGTGTTGAGCGAAGGCGCGCGCGCCGACTCGATCCCCGGCTTGGAAATTCTCGCCGACGATGTGCGCTGCACGCATGGCGCGACCGTTGGAAAGTTGGAAGCCGAGCCGTTGTTCTATTTGAAATCGCGCGGCATTCCGCAAAATGAAGCGGAGAAAATCGTCGTCGAGGGATTCTTCGACCCGATCTTTCAGCGTATCCCATTTGAGGGCGTGCGCGAACGCTTCCAGCAATATATTGCTGATAAAATGGCGTAAGGAAACAAGTAAACCTATGACAAAGTTGAAAACAAAAACTGTTGCAAAATCGAAAGTTCAGCCGAAGTTAAAGAAGAAGGCTCTGGCTGAGAAAAAGACCATGGCGGCTGTAAAACCAAAATCGATCGTTTTGTCCCGCGCGAAAGACGCGTCTGCGAAACCGAGACCGTCAAGTTCTACGAAGGTGCGCGTGGTGAACAAGATCGCCTCGCCAAGCATCATGTCGCGTGAAGGGCGGCGATTGTCGAAGGGGCTGCGCTTGCCGCAATACAATTACATGAAGCCCCCCGGCTTGGCGCATGATTTCCAGGTGGGCGATAAGGTGGAGGTATTTTGCGACCATGAAAAAAATCGCGAACGAATTCGCGGCTGGATCCAAGGTGTCGTTGTGCAAGTGGACAATAAACTCGTCGCGGTGCAGTTCCGCTCGAATGTATACCTCACCGACGGCTGGATGGTTCCCGACCGCATCCTGTGGTATCCGCTGACCTCCGAACATATGCGCCCTGTCCCCGGTAAGAAATCGGCGAAGCGCGAGGAAAAAGTTATTCCTGATTATTAGGGAGACAAGTAGACACGTAGACAAGTAAACACGTACACATGTTTCCTTGTTTATCTGTGTACCTGTGTGCTTGTTTACATGTCATACAATCCCCACGAAATCCGCAAAGATTTTCCAATCCTCCAGCGCAAGACGCATGATAACGTCCCGCTGGTGTATTTGGATTCAACAGCCACGTCGCAAAAGCCGCTGGCGGTGATCGAAGCGATGAACGAGTATTATCGTCGCTCGAATGCGAACATCCATCGCGGTGTGCATACGCTCGCCGAGGAAGCGACCGCGATGTATGAAGAGGCGCGCGAAAAGATCGCGGGGTTCATCAATGCGCCGTCGTCAAAGCAGATCATTTACACGCGCAACGCGACCGAGTCCATCAACCTTGTGGCATACACGTGGGCGCGCGCGAATCTCAAGACGGGCGATCTGGTCGTCCTTACCGAGATGGAACATCACTCCAATCTCGTGCCGTGGCTGATGCTGCAAGCGGAGCGCGGCATCGAGTTGGAATTCATCTCTGTGACGGAAGACGGCTTGCTCGATCTCGATTCATACAAAACGCTTCTTTCGCGGACCCTTCGACACGCTCAGGGCGGCGCCCCGAAACTGGTCGCGTTTACCCACATGTCCAACGTCCTCGGCACCATCAACCCCGCCGCAGAGATCATCCGCATGGCGCATGAAGCGGGCGCGATCACCGTCGTGGACGCGGCGCAATCCGTTCCGCACCTCAAAATGGACGTGCAAGCCCTCAACGCGGACTTCCTCGCCTTCTCCGCGCATAAAATGTGCGGACCTACCGGCGTCGGCGCATTGTATGGCAAAGCCGAATTACTCGAATCCATGCCTCCGTTCTTGGGCGGCGGCGACATGATCAAGGAAGTGAAACTTCGCTCGTTCAGGCCGAACACGCTTCCGCACAAATTCGAAGCGGGGACTCCCGCCATTGCGGAGGCTGTCGGCTTCGGCGCGGCAGTGGATTATTTGACAAAAGTCGGCATGGACAATATCGCCGCGCACGAACACGAGATCACCGAATATGCGCTCGAACGCTTGGAAGAAATTCCTGGCGTGAAGTTGTTCGGGCCCTCGGCGGATAAAAAGGGCGGCGTCGCCGCGTTCACCTTCGAGGGCGTTCATCCGCACGATGTGGCGCAAATTCTCGACCGCGACGGGATCGCGATCCGCGCGGGGCATCACTGCGCTCAACCGTTACACGAGAAATTTGGAATCCCAGCCACATCTCGCGCTTCATTCTATTTGTATAACACGAAAGAAGAAGTGGATCTGCTGGTGAATGGGCTTTACAAGGTGAGGGAATTGTTCGGTTAGTTGCATAGTTCGCTAGTTGGATAGTCGGATAGTCCTGACTTTCGACTAACCAACTACGAAACTGTCAAACTATTGGACTACAAGACTACTATGGACGATTTATACCGCGAAGTCATCATCGAGCACTACAAGAATCCCTCCTACCGTGGACACCTCGACCCGCACGATATTCAATTTGCGGACAACAATCCGCTGTGCGGCGATCATATCGAGATCACGCTTCAAACTGCCGCGGATGGGACAGTGAAAGATGCGCGTTTCGACGGTCACGGATGCGCCATCTCGCAAGCCTCCGCCGATCTGCTGATCGAATCTATTATTGGCAAGCCGCTGGACGAGGTGAAGAGTCTCAATAAGCAATCCATTCTCGATATGCTCGGCATCGAACTGGGACCCGTCCGCTTGAAATGCGCGTTGCTCTCGCTCAAGGTGTTGAAGGCGGGAGTGTACGGACTTGGTGAAGCGAGCGATGAGTTGGTGGAATAAAACGTAGACAAGGAGATACGTACACAGGTAAACAGGGAAACACGTACCCACGTGTCTACTTGTTTACTTGGGTACGTGTGTACATTTACTAATGCTGAACTATACAACGCTTGATGAAACTAAAATCGAATATTATGAAATCATTCCTGCCAGCGAATTGCCGAACGGGGAACGATTGTTTATCGAGATCGAAGGCAACTCGCTGGTGATCTTCAACATTGCGGGTCAATTCTTTGCCATTGCCGATATCTGCTCGCACGACAACGGTCCGCTGGGGGAGGGCGACCTGGAGGGGTTCAATGTGATCTGTCCGCGCCATGGCGCCGAGTTCGATGTGCGGACGGGCAAGGTGGTGCAATTGCCCGCCGTGGATGACATTCCCGCCTATCCTGTTCAGGTGCGGGATGGGGTTATTTTTGTCGGGATACCGAAAGAATAAATCCGTCAATGAAAGAGAGAAGAAGAAAGAGGAAGGGTTGAAGCGCTGTCTTTCCTCGCTTCGCCTCCGCTCAGCGCAAACTTTCTTCTTTCGTTCACCCACCCCCAATCGTAAATCGTTAATCGGCAATCGAAAATCGCCCCACAATTCTCAAAATATCAAACCCCTCCGCGAACGGACGCTCCGCCAACGCGCCGTGACGAACCATGATCGAGCGGGTCAACTCGCTGTTGAAGTAGTAGCGGTCGCGATAGGTTTCGTATTTGGATAACGCCTCGATCTTCTTGTTCACATTTTCTTCTGTGACCTCGACGAGGAAGTGTGGGAAGAATCCGTACGAAGAGCGGACGACATCGAATCCCAGCACGGTGATTCCGCGGAACGCGCGCAAGGCTTCATCGGTCATCGTGTTGTGGTCTTGATGCACGTCTTGTTTGGAGTGGGTGAAGATGAGATCGGGCTTGAAGTCTTTGCGGAGTTTGAGAAAGTATTCGAGAATTTCCTGCCGCGAATCAGGGAACACGCGTGTTGTGAACGGACCAAGAACGATCTTCTCTTTTGAAACCCCCAGCACCGCCATCGCTTCGTGATGTTCGCTCTTCACGTTTTGCAGGTCGGGATTCTTTTGGTTGTCCGATAGCGTGACGCACAGAACATCGGTCTTGCCCGCGATGTTGTGAAGTAACGCGCCGCATCCCAACTCGATATCGTCAGGATGCGCGCCGAGGAAGAGGATTCGTTTGCCAGAAAAATTCATTTTGGTAATTGGGGATTGGTAATTGGTAATTTGCAGAAAGAAATTATGAATTACCAATTACGATTTACTTGGTGGCGAGAATCCCGCCGACAACTTTTGTCATTACCAACTTACCGTCGCGGTCGAACCATCGCGTAGCCACGTCGGTGATCTTGCCAATGAGCGCTTCGTATTCATCGTGACCATTGAACATGGATGTCCACAATTTACGGTCTTCGCTCAACGAGGCGCGGACGTATTCGATGAACGGCGCAACGGCGGGGAAGGTGAGATAATTCTCGAACTTGTGCAATTCGGTCTTGGCGAAGATTCGGTCAATGGTGTTGAAGATGTCGCCTTTGAAGCGACTCGACCCAGGCATCGGCGGGATGGTCGCGTTCGTCGCTTCTTTGATGATCTCGTAGAACATCTGCTTGTTCTCGGGCAGCGGACCCGAGACGAAAAGCCGTCCGCCTGTTTTAAGTACCCGATGAGCCTCGCCAAATGTAAAGTCGAGGTTTGAAGCGTAATAGATGGCGAAGGCGCTCGTGCAGAGGTCGAAGGAATTATCCGCAAAGTTGAAGGGCTTGTTGAAATCCAAAAAGACGAAGTCAATGTGCGAGCCGCGCTCTTTGTTCCTGGCGCGGGCTTTGTCGAGCAGTTCTTCCGAAAAATCTCCGCCCGTGATTTTCGCGCCGCGTTTAGTATAATCGTCGAACAGAAAAGATAGTTTGCCCGCGCCGCAGCCGACATCGAGAATGTTCATGCCCGCTTTGGGCTGGAGGAGTTCATTCGTCCACACGTCAATGTTGGCGGAGCCGTATTTCTCGTGGATGTCAATGCGGGTGAGCAGGTCTTTTGAAGTTTCTTGATAGTTGATTTCCATTGGGTTCTCCTGAGTTGGTCCTCGTGCCGCAAAGTTCACTTTGCGTTTGCGCAGTGTAAAAGCAAGTGAAGCGCAAGATAAATCTTGCGGTACGAACTGGCACAAGAAATTATACCAACGAATAAACTAAAATTCAACCGCTGAATTTTGAAACCATTATGTCGCCCTGAGCGTAGCGAAGGGTCTCTACCGCAAAGAGCAGAGATTCTTCGGTCGCTTCGCTCCCTCAGAATGACATGAAAAATAATTGAGACAAAATGAAAAAGATCATCCAAGCCGTCAAAGGCACACGCGAGTTTTACCCCGAGCAGATGTTCGCGCGCAACTTCATTTATGAAAAAGTTCGCGCGGCGTCTGAGATGTTCGGTTATCAAGAATGGGACGGTCCGTTCATCGAACCGATTGACTTGTACGCGGCGAAATCGGGCGAAGAACTGGTGAAGAAACAATCGTTCACGTTCGAAGATCGCGGCGGCGAGTCGGTGACGCTGCGCCCCGAGCTCACGCCAAGTCTGGCGCGTATGATCGCGGCGAAACAAGGCGAATTGAATTTCCCCGTGCGCTGGTGGTCGTTCGGTCCGTTTTGGAGATACGAGTCGCCGCAACGCGGACGCACGCGCGAATTCTTCCAATGGAACATTGACATGCTCGGCGTCGACTCTCCCGAAGCGGATGCGGAACTCATCGCGGTGGGGGCGACGTTCCTGCGCTCGGTCGGACTCAGCCCCAGCCTGACTCAAATTAGTGTGAATAATCGGCGTCTGATGGAATCGCAGTTCGATTCGCTCGACATCCCAGCCGATAAGCGCGTGGATGTGTCGAATCTCGTTGATCGCCGCGGCAAAATGGAATCCGCGAAATGGGACGCGTACGCGCTCGAGATCGGGTTGAATCAAAAGCAACTCGATGGATTGAAAGATTTACTTGGCAACTTTGACCTGTGGAAGCAAAGCGCAGAACTGACTCGTACCTTTGCCGCACTCGAAGCTTTGGGCGTGAGAGATTATGTGAAGTTCGATCCGAACATCATGCGCGGATTGTTGTATTACACAGGCACGGTCTTCGAAGCGTTCGACACAAGCGGATCGGTGAAACGCGCTATCTTCGGCGGCGGTCGCTACGATAATCTGCTCGCCGATGTTGGCGGACAGCCGCTTTCGGGCGTTGGCTTTGCGATGGGTGATGTGGTGGCGGGAATCATCTTGCAAGAGGCGAGACTCATCCCTGAGTTTCAGCCGAGTCCCGCGCAGGTGTTGGTCACGGTGTTCGATGAAAAACTATTGACGCAATCTTACGCGCTCGCGGCAGAGTTGCGGAACATGGGACTCAATGCGATGGTCTACCCTGAGCCGACGAAACTTCAGAAGCAATTTAAATTCGCCGACAAGATGAAGATGAAGGTCGCGCTGGTGCTGGGTCCCGACGAAGCGGAGAAAGGCTTGGTGGTGGTCAAAAACCTGACGACGGGCGAGCAAGCTCAAGTCGCGAGAGAAGCGGTTCTTGAATCCGTGAAAGGAATTTTGAAAAATGGCTGAAATTCGTCCCGTTACAAAAGAGAATTGGCAAGACCTGATCGATCTGAAGGTGCGCGATGATCAGAAAAATTTTGTCGCCTCGAATTTGTATTCGATCGCTCAATCGCAGTTCGGCGACGAGTTCGAGGGGCATTGGGATCTGTTCGCGTATGGAATTTATGAAGGCGATACGCCCGTCGGATTTTTGATGTATGGATTTAATTTTGCTCATCCTGAACAGCAGGCATACATTCAGCGTTTGATGGTGGATGAAAAATTTCAGGGCAAGGGCTACGGGCGGTTTGGAATGGAAAAGATGCTGGAAATTTTTCGCGCGGAAGAACGCGTCAAAGAAGTGAGCATCAGTTATGAGCCAGAGAACGACGCAGCGCGAAAGTTGTACGCGAGTTTGGGCTTTGTGGAAACGGGGCGCATGATCGAGGATGAGGCGGAAGCGGTATTGAAGTTGAAATAAGCGCGACAAACCTGAAATAATCTTCTGCATGAATCAAAACAAAAAATGGACGCGGATAAACGCAGAAAACGCTGATCTTTGCTTTTGTCAGCGTAGATCAGCGTTTATCTGCGTCCCAAATTGATTTGGGGGGTGGTCAATTTTTATTATCTTCCGTCGTCTTGATCTTTCACGCCGTAACCGGGTCCGTCTTTGAAGAAATCGTAATGTGGTTTGATATCGGGCGTAAAGTCCAAGACTTCGCCAGCCTCGAGTTGGCGGGCAGTGTCAAGGACGATCGGTTTGCCGTGATGGTTTGTCGCTTCGAAGTGACCCGTAAGCCCGACGTTGCTGATATATTCGCCGCCTTTGGCAGTGTACGCGGTTGGCACTTCATCTTCGGGGAAGATTGCGAGGTACGGGCATTCAGGGACGCATGCGCCGCAGTCAATGCAGGTGTCGGGGTCAATGTAAATCCAGGGCCATTGATCTAGCGGGAAGCCCGGCAACATGCACTCGACGGGGCAAACGTCAATGCAACCGCGATCTCGAACACACAAACTGGTAATAATATGGGTCATAAAACACTCCTTTTGAGAAGTTATTTTCAGGTTGCCTGATTATATCTGGCTTCGCGTTCTGTGCAAGATAAAAAAGTTACTTCGCGGCAAACTTTTCGGCAACTACGTCCCAATTGACCACGTTCCACCACGCGGCGACGTAATCGGCGCGGCGGCTCTGGTAATTCAAATAATACGCGTGCTCCCACACGTCAATGCCGAGGATGGGTGTCGCGCCGTCAGAAAGCGGATTATCTTGATTCGCCGTCGAGACCACCGCGAGACCGTTCCCTTTTTTGACGAGCCACGCCCAGCCTGATCCGAATCGCCCAGCGGCGGATTTGGCGAACTCTTCTTTGAACGCGTCAAACGACCCGAAGGCTGATTCGACCGCTTTAGCCAACTCGCCCTTCGGCGCTCCGCCGGCCTTGGGTCCCATCACTTCCCAGAACAGATTGTGATTGAACGTCCCACCGCCGTGGTTGCGGACAACTCCACGCACAGCATCAGGGATGGCATTCAGGTCGCTCAACATCGCCACGAGCGACTTGCCCGCGAGTTCGGGAGTCTTATCCACTGCGCCGTTCAGGTTGGTGATGTACGCCTGATGATGTTTCGTATGATGGATTTCCATCGTGCGCGCGTCAATGTGCGGTTCAAGCGCATCGTACGCGTATGCCAGTTTTGGAAGTTCGAATGCCATGATTGTCTCCTTGTTGGAATTTTTTGTAGTGACGACTTTAGTCGTCAAATAACGACTGAAGTCGTTACTACGTTGTGAATTTCTTACAAAGAAATTGTAGCCCCGCGAAGGGAGCGTGTCAAGAAAGATATTCAATTTCACTCTTGCCCTGAATCGACTCCCTCTGTTATCCTCGCGGCATGAGCAAAAGCAGACTTGAAGCCTTCAGCGATGGCGTGATCGCCATCATCATCACCATCATGGTATTGGAATTGAAAGTTCCGCACGAACCGACTTTTGCCGCGTTAAGCGAACTGGCGCCCGTGTTCCTCAGTTACGTGTTGAGCTTTATTTACGTCGGCATTTACTGGAACAACCATCATCATCTGTGGCAAATGGGCAAGCAAGTGAACGGACGAATCTTGTGGGCGAACCTTCATTTGCTTTTTTGGTTGTCGTTGCTTCCGTTTGCGACCGCATGGAGCGGCGAAACGAGTTTTGCCGAATTACCGATGGCGGCATACGGCTTTGTGCTTTGGATGGCGGCGCTGGCGTACTTCATTCTCGTTCGAGCGATGATCTCGCAGCATGGCAAAGATTCCGCACTTGCCGCCGCCATTGGAAACGATTTCAAAGGCATTATTTCGCTGGTTGGGTACACGGTCGCTATCGTTGTTGCGTTCTTCAACCCGTTGATCTCATTAGGGCTATACACGGCTGTCGCAATTCACTGGTTCATTCCCGATCGTCGAATTGAAAAGATGATAGGTCATTGACGAAATGACTCTCGCGTTTACCAATAAAGATCGCGCCATGTTGCGCGGCGACCATGGTCCCGCCGCGAAGATGGCGATGAACATCATTGCGCGTATGGCGGAGGTATCGGGCGCGAAGGAGTTGCTCGACATCAGCGGCGCGCACATTGATAGCACGGTCTATATCGGCGACGCGGGGCTGGAGTTTGCCGAACGGCTTGCGAGCCTCGGCGCGAAAGTGGCTGTGCCGACCAGCCTCAACGTGAGCGGACTCGACGAACATCATTGGCAGGAGTGGGTGGTCCCGCCGGAGTGGGCGAGGCAGTCTCAACGTCAGATGGAGGCGTATCGAAGCATGGGGACGACTCCCACGTGGACATGCGCTCCATATCAGACAGAGGCGTCGCGCCCGAAGTTCGGTCAACAAATTGCGTGGGGCGAATCGAATGCAATCGTGTTCGCCAACTCTGTCATCGGCGCGAGGACTGAGCGCTATCCAGATCTGTTTGACATCTGTTGCGCGGTCACGGGGCGCGCGCCTGCGATTGGCTTGCATCTCACCGAAAATCGCGCGGGCGAGTTGTTGTTGCAGTTGCGAGACATCCCCGCCGCGCTTCAACAAAGCGATGATTTTTACCCCGTGCTTGGACATTTCATTGGCAAGATCGCGCGGGATCGAATCCCGTGTATCGACGGGCTGGCTGTTTCGCCTGCGGAGGATCAACTCAAAGCGTTGGGCGCGGCGTCGGCGTCGTCGGGCGGGGTGGCGTTGTTCCATGTCGTCGGCGTCACGCCCGAAGCGCCGACGTTGGAAGCGGCGTTTCAAAATAAACCGCCGCGCGAAGCGATTGATGTGACGATGGATCTGTTGCGCAACGCGCGCGGCGAACTCACTCACACTGATAGCGACGAGTTGGATATGGTCGTGTTGGGCAGTCCGCATTTTTCGCTGGCGGAGTTCAAACTGCTCGCGCCGCTGGTTGCTGGAAAACAAAAACACCCGCGTGTGAAATTTTTAGTCACCTCCAGCCGCGCGATGACTCAACTTGCGCAACAGGCGGGTTATCTCGATACGCTTCGATCCTTCGGCGCACAATTGACCGTGGACACGTGCATCCTTACCACGCCCATGCTTCCGCCAGAGATAAAACGCTTGATGACCAACTCGGCGAAGTTCGCGTATTACACGCCAGGCTTGCTCGGCAGAAAGATCGCGTTCGGCAGTTTGAAAGATTGCGTGAATTCTGCGATTGAAGGAAAAATCGTTCGGGATGAATCGTTATGGACAAGTTAACTCTTTCAGGCAAGCCGTTCATCGCTGGCTCGGCAAAGGGAATCGCGCTTGTGAGCCGCGAGCCGCTATCTTTCTGGGGAGGCTACGACTGGAAGACAGGCGAGATCATTGACCGCAGGCATCCGCTTTCGGGTGAAATTGCGAAAGGTAAAATTCTTGCTATCCCATTCACGCGCGGATCGTCTACGACGACTGCCGTGTTACTCGAGTCGATTCGTGCGGAGACTGCGCCAGCGGGAATTATCACCACCGCCACAGATTTCTTCTTCGCGCTCGCGTCTGTTGTTGCGGATGAGATGTATTCCAAGCCGATTCCGCTGGTGGCGATTTCGGAATCCGATTTTGCGTTGTTGAAGACGGGCGATGAGATTGAGATTGAAAACGATGGAAAAGTTGTTTTAACCAAATTCGGTGGTTGAGTAGCCCCGCGCGTGCTGAGCGGAGCGATAGCGAAGACGAAGCATCGCGGGGCGTATCGAAACCACAAGTATGCATACAAACTTTTGTAACAAAAATACTTTACAGCGTGGTGGTCTCGATACGGGCTTCGCCCTACTCGACCACCGAGTATAACTTTGGAGATGAATTATGCTCAACTTCAATTCTGCCCTGAACTTCACCCCTCCCTCCGACTGGCTCAAAATCACCGCCGTTGACGCGCACACGGGTGGCGAGCCGTTCCGTGTGATCGTGGATGGATTCCCTGAATTGAAAGGGGACACCATCCTTGAGAAGCGGCGATTTGCGAAAGAGAAGTACGATCATCTCCGCACCGCGTTGATGTGGGAGCCGCGCGGTCACGCGGACATGTATGGATGTATCCTCACGCCGCCCGTCACGCCCGAAGCGGATTTTGGAATCTTGTTCATCCACAATGAGGGATTCAGTACCATGTGCGGACATGGAATCATCGGTATTGCAACGGTCGTGCTTGAAACGGGGATGATGCCGATGGTCGCGCCGATCACCGAAATCAAAATTGACAGCCCCGCAGGGTTGATCACGGCGTTTGCTCACATCGAAAACGATCATGTGAAAAATGTTTCGTTCCTCAACGTGCCGTCGTTTGTTTCGGAGTTGGACGCAATGGTTGACGTGCCTGAGTTGGGCAAAGTCCGCTATGACCTTGCGTTTGGCGGCGCGTTTTATGCGTACGTGAACGCGGAAGATGTCGGCGTGACTTGCTCGCCGCAGGATTACCGTCCATTGATCGAGAAAGGGATGGCGATCAAGCGCGCGGTGATGAATAGCAGGCAGATCGTGCATCCGTTTGAAAAAGATTTGGGATTTTTATATGGCACAATTTTTGTAGATAAGCCGCAAGATCCCAAGTCCCAAAGCCGCAACGTGTGCATCTTTGCCGATGGGGAGGTGGATCGCAGTCCCACAGGGACAGGCGTGAGCGGGCGACTCGCCATCCATCACGCGCGCGGCGAGATTGGGTTGAACGAATCCATTGTGATCGAGAGTATCATTGGAAGTACATTCACGGGCAGAGTCGTCGAAGAGGTGAGATTCGGTCCCCATGCGGCGATCAAGCCCGAGGTCCGAGGTGAAGCGCATATCATCGGCAGAAACGAGTTGTGGATAAATCCGAACGATCCGCTGGCGAATGGATTTATCTTGCGGTAAAACGCCCCGCAGGTTTAATAGACTCTATCGCAAATAAAGCTGGGACGCAGATGAACGCTGACCCACGCTGATTCAAAAAGAAATAATCTGCGTTTTCTGCGTTCATCAGCGTCCAAAACAGGTCTACGGTTAAAGGATTTTATGAAACTTCCACCACACATGTATCTCGATGAGCGAAACATCCCGTATGAAGCGCGGAGTTTTTCTCCCGAAACCGAAAAGGGCGCGGCGAACGTGGCTCATGCGCTTGGGTTTTCGGAACGACAAGCCGTGAAGACGCTGATCTTTCAAGCGGACACGGGTGAGCGCGTGCTGGTGATGCTCGGCGGCGACCAGAATGCGATCTCTGGGAATCTCAAAAAGACGATTGGCTCGCGCAATATTCAGATGGCTTCGCCCGACGCGGTGAAAGAGATGACGGGCTACGTGATCGGCTCGATCCCCGCGTTCGGCTGGCAACCCAGCGGATTCCGCTCCTTCCTCGAAGCGACCCTGCTCGACGAACCCATCCTCGGCACGGGCGCGGGACAATGGGGCGAGGAGATCATGATCACGCCGCAGAATTTGGTCAAGGCGAGCAATGCGATCGTGGTCAATTTGACGGAGAGGGGATGAGGGTTGATGCGGATGGAATTATCTGAGTTCGAGTTGCGAGATTCTGTTTGCGTTGTATAATGGACTCAGCCTATTTTATTGTGGCGGTATGACATCCTGAACGGTTTAGGAAGTTATACGGCGAGATACGCCGCCCATAAGCCGTTGCACGGAGTGGGCGACGATATAACCTCTAGTTGGCTGGCTAACAATAAGGAAAATAGATCATAATGTATCTAAAGGGAAAAAGCCATGGTCTCCAATAGTGTCAACTTGCTCATTACTCCGTCAGGAAAGACTATCAAAGCCACTTTCACAGAAATAGTAGTATCCTCAGAAATTATCAAAAAAGACATCGGTTCTTTGCTTGTCACATTGAAAGATGTTAATGAGATATTTGAAGTAGTTACCAATTCAAGTAATTTAAATTTACAATTACGATCGCTCAATCCAATATCATGGTCAATACCTGCCACTGCAAAACTTGTGATAGATGTAGCCACAAAATACCTAACACAAAGAACTGGTTTTTCATTTACGGATTGGACTAATTTTTTCAGTAGTGTATTAATGAAATTTAGCAACTATGTTGACGGGCTGGACAAACTCCCAGAGATTTTGAATAAATACGACGATAGCATTCCAGATGGAGATATTACAGAGGTAAAAAAAGACGAAGCATATGTCTTACAAATCAAATCAGAAACTCAGGCGTGGAGAAGTTATATTGAACAAATTGCAAAATTAAGTTTAGCCTTAGACACAATTATGGACGCCCAGCAAGAAACTGAAATTCAAATAAGCCAGAACAGCAAGCCCTTCGGTAATGTTACTGACGATATACAAAAAATGTGGGGCGCATTAACCGACAAGTCGGATAAAATTACGAGCGATAAAGCTAGTGAAATCCAAAAGCGATTAATCAAATGGTTTTTCTCGTCCATCTCTGGTGTAAAGGGCAAAACAAAGGAGTTTACAAAGCAAACAAAAGAATTGTCGCCAAAGTTGTCTGAATTAGAGAATCTATTAGAGCTTGAAATTGCGCAACTTCAGGCGTATGCAAGTAAAATAAAAAAAGAGGAAGCTGCAATACTTGGCGCACGAGTCTCTGCAACGGTTATTATTCCACAGCTTAAAAACAGAATCGACAAGTGCAAAAAAGAAATTCTTGACTACAATAACTATTTAGAAAAGCTAAATTTGGAACTTGAAAAACAAAGTATTTCGGAACAAGTTTACGAAATCCTTGCAAATGAATACAAAGAGGCACTTGAAACAGCAGGTAATCTCTTAAGTAAATCGTTAGCAGAGGCGGAAATATGGAAAGGGGAAGGAGTAGTTTTATTGGAAAATGCAATTCGATCAGCAAACAAAGAACTGGAAATAGTTCGAGCAAGAAAACTATCTGGTCAAATCATGGACATGGATGAAGTGAAAAAGAAAAGCAAATCACTCAATAATGAAATCCGCAGACTAGAAAAAGCAAGAGAACTAATCGGTCTGTTGTAAAAATTTCAAAGGAGATTTCCCATGAAAGAGCTAAACTTACGAAAGAAGAAGTTTTACGGTGCGACAATGCGGTCTTTTATTCTGCTGGTGGTGCTATTTATCCTATTGGCAGTATCAGCAGATGTCAAGATGTTGCAAAATCAAAAAATTGTTTTGAATAGAGGCGAACTAAACCAAAGCATATTAACAGGCGTCCATATTGCAAAAGCCCTTCTAACTTTATTAATTGTGGGCATACTTTTTAATTTTGCATATGTCGCCGAGACCCAACTTCCTTTTATCATAACAAAAGTTCCTCAAAGCGGACTGATAATCTCCTCCGCTGTTCATATTGGCGTTTTCTTTATCGCCTACATTAACCTGTTAGAAGTTGCAACCGAGAGAAACGGCGTAAATCAAGTATTCAACGCTGTTTTCCTGCTTCTACTCTGTATTCCACTCTTTAGGGGCGGTAAAGCGCTTTATGAAGGAATAGACAGGTTAGCGAACGAGACCACAAAAGTATTTGACGAATCAAAGCCGCCAATTAATAGCTTTTCGCAATCCATTGTCTGTAAAAATTGTAATACCGACAATGACATCTCTGCAAAGCATTGCATCGAATGTGGGCAAAGCCTTCAAGAGATAAAGGGGCCTCAACAATTCATTTTGTGCCCCCAGTGTGGCGAAAAGAATCAGCCAAGCGCAAAACATTGCGGCGAGTGTGGTACAAATCTAACAAAGACAGCGACAAAGTCCCCGTAGGTCTTCTGCCAGAACAAAATTTCAAAAAGCCAAATGAGCTACAACATGGAAGATGTTGAAAATACCAATTCGGATTCCAAAGAACGCTCGGACAATCTCAACGATTCGGGCAAAGGGCGTCTTATAAATATTGGTATTTTTATTGGGTTAATTTTCTTGGCAGTTTTTGGCGCATACATAAAGCTCAGAAGCCCTGGCACAACGACAGCGCAATTAACAGTAACAGAATCACAAGTTACGTCTACGGTTATTCGTTTCACTGCACCACCTGAAAGTAGTGCAATCTCAGCTGTAAATTCCGTTCAACTTATCTCAACGTCAACGCCATCTCCTGCTACAGATTCTGTAAATAATTTTGCTCAAACGAATTATGAGGCTCAAATTTCTTGTGACGAGATTAGTAAAGTTAACTTGCGTAAATCACCAGGGTACGCCAACAAAAATGACAATAAAGATGTAATTATTGAAATTCCGTGCGGCGAGTCCCTTACTCTCCAATTGGAAACAAGGTTTGTAGATGAATTAACTTGGTGGAAAGTTAACTGGAGAAGTTATGAAGGCTGGGTATCTGATCATACAGGCAGTGGTAAAACAATATTGACCTTTACTGACCCATCATCATTCCCCCAGTCCCGCCCTGAAGAATTTGTGTTTTGGTACTTCAATGCCATCTGGCAACAAAGAAATTACGAAGATTTATGGGATAATTTTCTCACCACAAGTTTCCAAAGTCATTCAAGCAATGGCAATTTCAATGAATATGTCAAATGGTGGAAAACAGTAAGCCGAATTGACATTAATGGTGTTGAGATTATTCAAAGGAAAGAAACTAGTGCTTGGGCGAGAATTAACGTTAATTTTTATTTCAATGATGGGCGTGTATTAAATAATCGAGAATATGATTACAGTTTAGTGTTCGATACCGCCAAAAGGATTTGGATGTTTGACTATCCATAGCAAAGTTCACTGTTAACGACCGCCAGCCAATTAAGCGCGCAGTGGATGGTGAGGATTCTACGGCTTCGACAAGTATTTTTCTGGCTTCAGGTTTTTCCTGCTTGCAAAGCGAATCCGAGCCTGCCCCACCACTAACGCAAATCTTTACTTTATCAAAAGTTAAAGTCAAATTTTCTTCAGTACGCACATGAAACCCGAAGTCCGCCAATGGCTGCTTGATTCCGACCCTTCGATCCGCTGGCAAGTGATGAGCGATTTGCTTCATTCGCCTGCGGAGGAAGTCGCGGCTGAACGCGCAAGAGTCGCCGCTGAGGGATGGGGCGCGCAACTGCTTGCCCTCCAAGCCGCTGATGGAAAGTGGGGCGGCGCGGAGTGGAATCATGGATGGAACTCCACGATGCACGCGCTCACGTTGCTCCGTGAATTCGGGCTAGACCCCAACAGCGACGCGGCGAAACGGGCGATCCGTTTGGTGAGCGATCTCGTTCGGTGGCGCGGCTGGGACTCGGACGGCGCTTGGCGCGGCGAGGACTTCCTCGGCAATCCTTTCTTCGCGGGCGAGGTCGAGCCGTGCATCAATGGTCAGGTGGGCGCGAGCGGCGCGTACTTCGGGCACGAAACGCAAAGCGAGAGAATTTTTGATCGCTTGCTCGACGAGCAGTTGTCCGATGGCGGCTGGAATTGCGAAGCGGAGAATGGCTCGACGCGCTCGTCGTTCAACACAACGATCTGCGTCCTTGAGGCATTGCTTGAATATGATTTACGCTTCGGGACTCGTTCGGACGTGACGTCTGCTCGCCTGCGCGGGCAGGAGTACCTCCTCGAACGCCGCCTCTTTCGCCGACGTTCAACTGGCTCGGCAATTCAGCAGGATCGCAAGGGCGGCAGTGACTGGACGCGCTTCGCCTTCCCGACCTGGTGGCACTACGACATCCTGCGCGGACTCGACTACCTCCGCCGCGCTGGCGTCACGCCCGATGAACGCGTGGCTGACGCGATTGACCTCGTCGAATCCAAGCGCGGGGGTGACGGACGCTGGCTACTCGATGTTCAGTATCCAGGTGTGATGCCAATCGAGATGGATGACCGCGAGGGAATGCCAAGCAAATGGATCACCCTCCGCGCTTTGCGGGTTTTGGATTGGTATTCAACACGCGGATAACAAGAATTTGCAATTCACCTTACGCAATGTCATTCTGAGCCGCGCTCGCCTGCCCCGATATAGTTGCGGGGTGCTCTTTGCGGCGAAGAATCTCGTAGATAATCTCAGAGACCCTTCGCTGTCGCTCAGGGTGACATGCGTGATGGATGAAATTGTGCAAAGTGCATTTGTAAGAATTTCTTAATGAGTTGGCGGGTAAAAGTGAGCAACTCATCTCGTCTATCGAGTAGACCAAGATGAAAGGAAATCGTCCCATGAAAGACTTCAAGAAACCCACCGACATTGAATTACGCAAGCAATTGTCCCCGCTTCAGTATGAAGTGACCCAACACGAAGGCACCGAGCGAGCGTTTTCGAACGCCTATTGGAACAACAAACAGGCTGGGATTTATGTGGATGTCGTCTCTGGCGAACCGTTGTTCAGTTCCCTCGACAAATACGACTCTGGCACAGGCTGGCCCTCGTTCACTCAGCCGTTGCAATCGGAGAACATCGTCGAGCGCACGGATTTCAAATTGTTCATGCCGCGCACCGAGGTCCGCTCGAAACATGCGGACTCGCATCTCGGTCATGTGTTCGATGATGGTCCCGCGCCGACGGGTCTGCGTTACTGCATGAACTCGGCTTCGATGAAGTTTATTCCCGCCGAGAGATTGGAAGAGGAAGGCTACGGGGAGTACAAGTCGCTGTTTGAGAAATAAGTCGGGTTGAGACCTGACAGGTTTTCAAAAACCTGTCAGGTCTTTTTTATTTGTTATCTCGAATACAACCAATTCAATTCTTTCAACCGCTCAGCCAACGAATCGCTCAAGTCTCCCTCGTTCATTCGCCATTCCCAGTTACCGCCCAGTTTGGAGGGAAAATTCATCCGTGCTTCGCCGCCGAGATTCAACAGGTCTTGCATCGGTGTCACTGCAATGACTGCCACCGACGCCCACACTGCGCGGATCAAATCCCAAACGAAGGTGTCATGAATGGTGTTCAAATATTTCAAAGCGAAAGATCGCTCGTGCTCAGTGGTTGATTCAAACCATCCTCGCGCGGTGTCGTTGTCGTGCGTGCCGGTATATGCCACGCAATTTTCCACGTAGTTGTGAGGCAGGAATGGGTTTTCGGGACCAGAAAAACCGAACTGCAATACTTTCATGCCCGGCAGTTGAAATTCTTCCAAGAGGGCGATCACATCTGGCGTGACCAAGCCGAGGTCTTCGGCGATGATGGGGAGGCTGATCTCGGCGGTTGCCGCGCCATCGCTGAGTTTTGAGTCTACCGTGCGGAAAAAATCGGAACCGGGACCCGGAACCCAATGCCCGTGTTCGGCGGTCTTCTCCTCCGCGGCGATCTCGTAGTAACCAGCAAATCCGCGGAAATGATCGAGCCGCAGGATGTCTATCGTTTTCAACGCAAACTTGAGCCGCTCCAACCACCACGCGTACCCCGACTCTTTGTGCACATCCCAACGATACAGCGGATTTCCCCACAGTTGACCGGTGGCAGAGAAACCATCGGGCGGCACTCCCGCAACGACGGTTGGGTTGCCAGTCTCGTCCAGGAAAAACAATTCGGGATGCGACCAAACGTCCGCGCTATCGTAAGCGACGAAGATCGGCGCATCGCCGATGATCTTGATCCCCTTATCGTTTGCGTACGTTCGCAGTGATTCCCATTGACGGAAAAATAAATATTGATAGAACGTATGGCGATGGATGTCGCTGGATAATTCCTTGCGCGCCGCTTCCAAGTCGGATTTTTCGCGCATACGAAGCGGTTCCTCCCACGTATTCCATGCTTTGCCGCCGTGTGAATCTTTCAACGCCATGAAGAGGGCGTAATCGTTCAGCCACGAGGCGTTTTGCGCGCAGAAATAGTCGAAGCCATCGCGGGAGTCTTTCGGCATGGAGTCTAGCCGAGAGAAAGCCTTCAGGAGTAGATTCAACTTCCGCGGGATGAGCAAGCCGAAGTCCACGCGAGAGGCGGGAGAGGTCGGAGCGTCCGCCAAATCTTTTTGAGTCAATAATCCTTCTTGAATCAAAACATCGGGGCTGATCAAATAGTGATTGCCCGCGAACGCGGAGAAACATTGATAAGGCGAATCGCCGTATCCTGTTGGACCGAGCGGGAGGATCTGCCAAAGTTTGCATTGCGCCGACGCGAGCCAATCTATAAAGCGATAGGCTTGCGGACCGAGATCGCCGATGCCGTAAGGGCTTGGGAAACTTGTGGGATGTATGAGGATTCCGCCCGCGCGATCAAATTTCATTTGGCTGTCTTTTCGTTTGAATGACTTGTCCCGCGCGAATGGTTGAATCGGGATAGTCGCTTTGGATCACGTCGGTGCCGATCTCGGCTTCGGGTTCGATCACATACCCCGATGGCACAACGCTGTTCTTGCCCACCAGCGCGATACGGATATTTTGGTCGGTTACGCCCCAGCCAACGCGGGCGTGCTCTTCGACGCGCGCTTGTTTATCGAGCACCGAGCGTTCCACAACCGCGCCGGGTTTAATCTCCGCATCGGTCAATACGATCGACTCGCGCACCACGGCGCCAGATCGCACGATAACGCCCGGTGACAGCACACTGCTTTCCACCGTTGCGCCTTCTTCGATGAAGCAGCCATCGCAAATCATGCTGGCATACACACTGCCCTTGGCGGGGAAGCGCGCCGGCGGACGTTCGGCGGTGCGGGTATGGATGATCCAACTTCGGTTGTACAGTTTCAAGCGGGGAGAGGGCGCGAGTAAATCCATGTGCGCCTGCCAATACGATGCCAGTGTTCCGACATCCATCCAATAGCCGCTATAGGGATAGGCAAACACGCGCGTCTTTGATTTGATCAAGCGCGGCAATATATCTTTGCCGAAGTCGTGGGACGAACCTTTGCGCTGGCGGTCTTCCCAAAGCGCTTTGTCCAGCACTTCGCGCCTGAAAAGATACACGCCCATGTTGGCAAGGTTGGATGGCGGCTCTTTCGGCTTTTCTACAAATGACGTGACGCGATATTTGTCGTCTGTGGCAAGGATGCCGAACCGCGACGCTTCTTCCATCGGGACGGTGATCACGCCCATGGTCAAATCTGCCTCATGGTCGAGGTGGAAGGAGATCATCGGCTCGTAGTCCATGGTATAGATATGGTCGCCGGAGAGGATCAACACGAGGTCTGGCGATCCCTGTTTGATGAAACCGAAATTTTGTTGCACGGCGTCGGCGGTGCCAACATACCAATCCGATTCGTTGCGGGCTTTGTACGGCGTGAGGATTTTGATGCCGCCCGTGAAGTCGCGGTTCAAATCCCATGGCGCCCCCACGCCGATGTGTTCGATCAGCGACTGCGGACGATACTGCGCCAACACCATCAAGTCGAATATTCCCGAATTGACGCAGTTCGAGAGGGCAAAGTCTATGATGCGATATTTGCCCGCGAAGGGCACGGCGGGTTTTGTCCGTTTGACGGTTAAGGCTCCCAGTCGCGAACCTTCGCCGCCCGCTAAAATCACTGCTCGTGTTTTCATGTTGCCTCGCCATTGATGATTGGGTTTGCGGCTTGCTCCTCGCGGATGCGCCTGCGCGGCTTTTCTACGGGAGTTTGATACGCGTCGCGCGCCGGGGCGGCTGATTCGGCGATCAATTTTTGATACGCTTTGATATATTTTTCCGCGGAGGCGCGCCAGCCGAAATCTTTTTCCATGCCCGCTTTTTGTAACATTGCCCAGCGGGATCGATCCGGAAAGATTTGCAACGCGCGCCGTACCGCATCGTTGAACGATTTGACTTTTGTGTCTACGAATACGAACCCGGTTTCGCCATCGGTGACGGTATCATGCAATCCGCCTACGGCGCGCACGAGCGGCGCGCATCCGTAGCGCATGGCGATCATTTGCGAAGTGCCGCACGGTTCGTAGCGCGAAGGCATGAGGAAGAGATCGGCTCCGGCGTAGATCTGGCGCGCGAGATTGGCGTCGTAGCGGGTTTCCACGTGCGCGCGGTCTGGCAATTCCTCCTGCAATTTTTCAGCCATCGCCTCGAGTTTGGGGTCGCCTGCGCCGAGCAAAACGAATTGCCAGTTTTGCTTCTTCAACATGCGCAAGCCTTTCAGGGCAATATCCACGCCTTTTTGCATGTCCATGCGCGTGACCATTCCTAGCAGGGGGGTGTCAGGCAATTCAGGCAAACCAACTCGGCGTTGGAGGGCAAGTTTGTTTTGGGAACGGAGGGGAAGCGTGTCGGCGTTGAAATTTGCCGAAAGGACTGAATCAGTTTGAGGGTCGAACGAAGCGACATCCAATCCATTGAGGATACCGCTGAGCGTGTCGGTGCGATTCTTGAAGAAGTCTTGTAAACCGGAGCCAAACTCCTCATGCAGAATTTCATCGGCATAGGTAGGCGAGACGGCAATGATCGCGTCCGCCGCCCATAAACCGAGCGGCATGGGTAAGACGCGCGCCCAATCAGGTAGGTCGGTTTTGGCAAGCGGCAAGCCGTAGTCCTCGAGAATGTCTCGAATATCAGGACCGAGGAAAGGCAGGTTGTGAATCGAGATCACCGAAGCAATGCGGTTCTTTTTATCCTCCCAACGTTTGACCAGATTGCCATACGCGGCAAGGGCGCTATGCCAGTCGTTGCAGTGCAGGATGTTTGGCGCCCAATCGATTTGATGCGGCAATTCCAGCGCGGCTAAAGAGAAAAAAGCATACTTCTCAGCGTCTAATTTGTTGTTGGATGAATATACCGCGCCGCTCGCCTTGATCGGATCGCCGCTAATGAAATACACCGGGACATCTCCCAGCGTTCCCTCAAACGCCTCCACCTGGACCTCAGACTTGTTCCTCGTTAGGGAATAGATCGCCAGGGGCTTCAGGGCTTCGGTTTTGATCACAGGGTGCAACGGCAAAACAAGCCGTATGTCGATCTTGATATCCTCCCCTGAAAGCGCGCGCAATTCACGCGGCAGTGTGCCCGCCACATCGCCCAGCCCCCCAACTTTGACAAAAGGTTCCGCTTCCGCCGCAAGAAATAGAACGTTGATTGTTTGGGGCATGTGGGTATTGTACCCGCTTTTAAAAGATGCGGAGTCGGGATCAGAATAAAATAGTCGCAGGGTTCACGGAGTCTTCATGGTTTAGATTTAAACGCAGACTTCCGAAGTCTCTGAGACTTCGGAAGTCTATTTCCTGGGAGCCTGATGGGTTTCGAACCCACAACATCTACAGCCACAGTGTAGCGCTCTGCCGTTGAGCTACAGGCTCCATGTGAAGCGGCGGGATTATATCACCTGACATGACGCCAAACAAGGCTATGAGTTTCTGATGCGCGGCGTTTCAAGTATGTAAAGCTACAGAGGCACAGCGAACCCCGAGCCCCGGCTTTCTGCTCTTGAAGGTAAGGATGATGGTATATTCGTCTGCCTGGCAATCCGCCGACAGTTTTGAAAGTCAGGCTGTTTCTCTAATTGAATATAATCTTGCTCGTAAATAAATTGCTAAATTCTCAAGGAGTAGGAACATGAAAAATATATTTGGTTTTTTGCGTCGCGAAGTTTTTCTGGGAACCATGATCGCGTTGTTGAGCGTGCTTACCGCCTTTTCGAGTTATCAGGGCGCTATGGCAGATTCTGAGCAAAATAAGTACGAGATCAAGGGGATGCAGGCGCTCAACGATGGCAATGCTGAATATCTTAGCGCGAATCAGAACTGGATTCAAGATGAGGGCAATTACGATAATTGGTATATCAACAACGAGAGCAACCCCCAGGTCGCCGAGTATTATGAAGGGAACTTTTCGCAAAGCCTGTTCGATGCCATAGCGCGCAACGGCGACGACTACCCAATGGATGAACAATATTCCGATGAGTTGTACGCCGACGCTATCGCCTATTGGGATGACTCAGACTATAACTTTGAGCTTGGCTCCCAATGGGACGAACGCGGCGACCAGCTTCAACTTGTCATGTTAATTATGGCTCTTGGGCTTGCCCTCACCGCCTGGGCGTCCCTGCTTCACTCGGAAAGCAAGATGCGCGGATTCTTCTCGCTGTTGGGGCTGGTTGCCCTGATTGCAGGGTTGGTAATTTATTTTGTCTTGGTTCCCACCGTGGTTGCATAACCTAAAGAAATTAATGTAAAGTCAAAAGAGACCCGCAAATTTGCAGGTCTCTTTTGACTCAGATGGAGGTTGTGTAATTGGCGGATTGCGGACCTCCCTGAATCGCATCGCCGAGACAGACGAGTTGATCTGTGCCTTGCCGTTTTATATCTGCCAGAACGGCTTCAAGTGCGAGGTTGTTTCCGTGCATGTCTGAGATGACTGCGATTCGCATAGGGATTCTCCTTGGGTGGAAAGATTATAGCACTTTGAAATTGCTCCCCAATTTGATTGACTTATCCTGAGTAGTCTGTTACTATCTCTTTGTAGGATAACGGTAAGTTACGTTGGTTTGAAGAACAGCCACAGCTCACGGTTTGAATCCGCGGGCTGTTTTGTTTTACCTCCGATGGAACGAACAGGACGCCTAACATCTTTACTTTTGCCAAAGGAGGCAAATACAATGTCTGAAAGAATTATCGGTACGGTCAAGTGGTTCAATGGAACCAAAGGCTTCGGCTTCATCGAGCGCGAAGGCGGCAAGGACGTGTTCGTCCATTTCTCTGCCATTCAAGGCGATGGGTTCAAGAATCTGGCAGAAGGTCAGAAAGTCGAATTCACCGTCGAACAGGGACCGAAGGGTCCGCAGGCTAGCAACGTCATCACAGTGAGCTAGTTAGATTGAAAAAGAGCCCCGCGAAACGCGGGGCTCTTTTGATTCCAAGTATTTGTCTCTTGTGCTTATTCAGTGTCGTTTTCTAATTCGAGTTTAGGTAACATACAACTAAAGATAAACGCTGCGTATCTCTTTATGGCAGTTTTTTGTCCGTGTTCAAGAATTTCTTTGTATGGAAGTTCTTTTTCGAGTCCCATAAAGAGTTCTATAATTTCGGCATCTGTCACATTCTCTCCAATCTTATGCGATATTTTGTTCCTTAGTTGATTAAGTTTACGAAGAGAACTAGCTACATACTCAGGTATAAGTTCAATGTTTTCAACTATATTTAGTTTCGATACCAAAATCAGCTTGTTATTATAGGTAAGACCAATTGCTAAAACTGCTTCCGCATTTTCTTTCAACGCTAGTCTTACGAGCTCGTCAAGAATCGATTCTGTGAAAAGATGGCATTTTAATATGTAACCAACAATGTCATTTGTATCGGAAAGATGCTCCATTAAAGATGGAGTGAGTTTGTACCTTAGTTCAGTTAGTTTAAGTATTTGTTCTTGTCTTTGGTTCATTTTGGTTTTTGTTTCTTGATTTCCCTATTTGCTTATTATATTGTAGCCTATTTTGAAATCAAAAACCCGCCTCTCATCAAGACGGGTTCAATTTACCACTTACGATCTTCGCCTCGGCGCGAGTCGATTCTTCGAGAATCTCGTCGGCGTGGGAGCGGGGCGTGGGGGGCGAGTCCCTTCACGGCGTTGGTGACCAGACCGAGGCGGGGCGGGAGGCGAGTAGTCGAAGTCGGGCAGAGTCTTCTTCTCCAGCGGATGTCCCATGATGCGTTCGAGCGTGCGGATCATATCCTTGTCTTCATCGGTGACCAGCGTGAACGCGTCGCCTGTGCGTTGCGCACGTCCCGTGCGCCCGATGCGATGGATGTACGCGTCGGCGGTGTCGGGCATTTCGTAGTTGATGACGTGCGTGATGCTGTCAATGTCCAGACCGCGCGCCGCGATGTCGGTGGCGACCATGATGTGGAAGTGTCCCGTTTTGAATCCGTGCAATGCGCGTTCGCGTTGACCTTGTGTGCGATTGCCATGCAGACTGGTGACGCGATGACCCGCGTGCGCGATCTGCTTCGCCACCTTGTCGGCGCGATGTTTTGTGCGCACGAAAACAAGAATCGAATCCGAGTCTGTTTGCTTGAGGAGTTTCAACAACACTCCAGTTTTCAAATGTTGTGGCACGGGATACAGCGCATGACTCACCGTGACCGCGGGCTTGCTGATACCCATCGCAATTTTTTGCGGCTCGACGAGCGATTGCCCCGCGAGTTGCTCAACTTCAGCAGGGAAGGTCGCGGAGAACAACATGGTCTGTCGTTGCTCAGGCACGGCTTTGATGATGCGGCGCACATCGGGCAGAAATCCCATGTCGAACATGCGGTCGGCTTCATCGAGCACCAAAATTTCGATGCGATTCATTTTTGCATGACGCTGTCCGATGAGGTCGAGCAGGCGACCAGGCGTAGCCACCAGGATTTCCACCCCGTTACGCAGCGCCTTGATCTGACGGTCGGCTCCGACGCCCCCATAGATGGTTGCGCTCCTCAGCCCCGTCCCCGCTGACAGCGCGTGCACAACCTGATTGATCTGCTCGGCAAGTTCACGTGTCGGCGTGACGATGAGCGTGCGCGGCATTCCGCGCGGACCATCAAGCAACTTGTGCAAAATGGGGAGGACGAACGCGGCGGTCTTGCCCGTTCCCGTCTGTGCGGTGCCGATGATGTCTCGCCCGCGTAACGCGGCAGGGATCGCCGCTTCCTGAATCGGCGTGGCGGTTTCATATCCCGCGACTTTGATTCCCTGCATGAGGCGGGAATCCAAATTAAATTGTGTGAAGTTCAAAATTGTTTCCTGTTCTTCAGAAGCCTTGCACGTGTAAAGAGTGAGTATCCCTCAATCGAAAACAGCGGTGGACTGCTGATGTAGAAGTATTGATGCGAGGATTATACACTACATCACACCCCAACTTTGGTGGTTGAGTAGGGCGAGCGACAGCGAGCCCGTATCGAAACCACCGATAAGAAGAAAACATTTGTAACAAAAGTACTCTACTGCCTTGCTGGTTTCGATACGTCCCGCGAAGTGCACGCGGGACTACTCAACCAGCAGACAAAGCTCTCACCAAAAAATCCATCTGATGCGCGATGTACACCAGTTCACCGCGCTCAACCTGCTCGCGCCGTTCAGATAGCCAGTGTTTCAAAACATTAGCATTTAGTTCAGGATGTTCCGCAAGCGACCCTTCGAGAAATGTCAAAATGAAGTTCAAGAAGTACGCCTCGTCGTTCGGATATCTTCTGTTCAACGGATGCACCACCCAATCCGACGCGCCTGCCGCAAGGATCTCTGCGCCCGCGTTTTGCAAATATCCGAAGAGATGCCGTCCGCTTTTGCTGTCGCCGCCAGTGACGCGCGAGTCCATGGTCTGGTGATACAACCGCTCGATCGTTTCATCCAGCGCCGCGTCGATCGTCGGCTTGAACGCCGTCACCCCGTCGAAATTGATCGTCAGCCACGCGAGGCGCTTGGTCAGTGCAAGCAATTTTGGTAACGACTCGCGGAGCGGCAATAGATCCAAAAAAGCGTGCGCGATCAAAACGTCGGCAGGATCGGGTTTTGTATCGATGAAATCGAACACATCCGCCTCCACCAACTGGATTTGGATATCGCGCTTCTCATCGTAGACTCGCAAGCGATCATCCCCGCTTCTCTCCGCCCTCATGCCTGCCTCGCCTGCGAATTGCGGAATCCACGCCCGCGCAAACGCGACGTTCTCGCGCATCCCATCTACCATTACATACTCCACACTGCGGATCACATCCCAGCAGATCAACCGCTTGAGCATGGTCCCGATCCCCGCGCCGACTTCAATGATGCGGAAGGGTTCCCCTGGCAGGTTTGCTTTCAACGCGTTCAACACATCCTTGTTCAACGCGCGGTCATCCACGCTTTGTTTGGAGAGCAGATATTTTGGAAAGGAGTGTTCCATATTTTTGTTATGTCATTGCGAGGAGGAGCGCATTCGACACGCTCAGCGTGAACTCCGCGACGACGAAGCAATCTCCTCGTTGGTAACAGGGATCGCTTCGGGGCTATCGCCCCTCGCAATGACGGAAAGAAGTTCTCTGATCCTGCTTGCTGTCTCGACCCATTTTGGTTGCGCCCGATACCTCTTCGCTGCGTTCAAAGATAACCTAACCAGCAATTCTCTATTCGTCTCCAACTCTCTTAAATGATCGGCAAGCGATTCCACGTCATTTGGCTCGATCAAGTATCCAGTCTCGCCATGCGCGATGATCTCCCTCGCCGCCCCAGCGGACGTGCCAATCGCGGGCAGACCGAAACACATCCCTTCGAGATAGACGATACCAAATCCCTCATAACTCGATGGCACAACAAGGACATGAGCCTGCCTGAGTTTTTCGACGAGAGGTTCATTGTCTAACGCGCCATGAAAAAAAACTTGAGACTTGAGACTTGAGACTTTTACTTTCTCTTGCACAGACCGCGCATACCTTGGTTCAGAGCTCAATGATCCAACCACATCCACCCTGACCTTCGACCCTTCGACAAGCTCAGGGCGGTGCCTTCGACCTTCGACTGCTTCGAGCAACGTATGTAGCCCCTTTCTGTAAATCACATTCCCAAGAAACAGGATTCGCAATTCGTCGCTCTTCGCACGCTCAACAATTTCTTTCTCAGCAATCCCATCCCCAAACCTGTCCGTGGGCGGATACGCAACCAGAGATGGTTTTGTAAGGGCGACCCGCCATGAACTACTCGTCGTTTTCGCTGACTGACTCGCCTTGCTTAGATTGGTGTTGATTGGCATTGACGGGTCGCCCCTGCTCTGCAACAAATCAAAAACCACTGCTTGTGTTGTCCTTGAATTGAAGATAAACCCATCCACGCTTTGCAGATATTTCTTCTCGACGATTCGATAGAACCAGTTCTGCCATGCAGGTCTCAACTCGGAGCATCGCAAGTGATGGACAAGTGACACGACGGGGTAGGGATGTCTTCCTGCGTTTGCCGTGATCAACGATGGGTGATTGAGTTCGTCTTGAATCAGAATGTCCAAGTTGGATGGAAGCCGAAACCGAAAATTATCTATCAAATGCGCGGCATAATTTCGCCACGGCAGACTAATGATTTCAACGGTGTCTCCCTGCGCTCGAAGATACTCCACCAACTTTCGATCATACAAATACCCGCCGCTGACTGAATCTAACGAACCGTAAATAGCTAATCCAATGTGCATAATTAGCCAATGAACAACTATTTAGTCCGATTTTGTTTGTTAATGAAAACTTCATAAACTACGGCGCCCCAAAAAACAAGCATGCCGAAAATTACTCCGCTCCATACGCTTGATTGAAATACTCCAAAACCAACTCCACAGAGTATGGAATTGACCAACCAATACACGCCGCGATTATTTTTATACAACCAATACATGTCAATCCTTATCTATGATGAGCATACGCCGCCCACGCGGACTCGTTCTCCCACAACACAACCTTCACCGCGGAAATGTTCTTCGCTTGGATACGTTCGCTCAGCGACGTTGCCAAAATTCGCGCGAAATGCTCGATGGATGGATTGAGTCCCGCAAAGGCTGGGCAATCGTTCAACATCTGTTCCTTGTATTGACCGACAACTTCATCGAGATGTTTCTCCACATCCACAATGTCAACGAGAAAGCCGTGTTTGTCTAAATCCTTTCCTTCCAGTTGCAATTCAAGGACATAATGATGCGAGTTTGGGGAATTCTCAGGTCCCCAATCTCCGCCGATGAGGAAATGCCGTGCGATGAAATCCCTTTTTACTGCGAGCGTGTACATGAATTCTCCTGATCAAGGCTTGATAGCGTGCATGACGTGATGTCCGTTCTCTTTGATGACAGGCATGGCAAAATCGAACTTATCCAAACTTGTGCAATGGGTGAGATCGACCTCGGGAAACTCGGGTCTTTGCGGGTTATGGAATATTTTTGCATCGTTCGAGTTGCGCACGCGCTCCAGAAATGGAGTTGGGTCTGGCGCGTCGCCGCGCAATACTGCTTCCAGATATTCTGCAAATGCCAAGTCTTCTTCGCCGCCATCATACGTTTGACCTGTAACGACAAAAGTGACTGAATCGGGCGAAAGTTTTTGCAGATACATCGCGGTCTGGTTCGCAACCACGAAACTTGCGGCAATGATCTTGCTGGCTTTCACACTGCGAGCGATCCCCTGTGTCCCAGCGCCTGTCCGTTGGATGATAATTTTTCCATCCAGATCAAGCGTGCTCGTTTGAGTGGGGGAGTTGCCGAAGTCGAATCCCTCAGGCGGGAGTCCGCCCACTTCGCCGCACGCGAGTGAATTGGGAATCTGCGCTTTGAGTTGCAGCGCTTCCTCCACGCCGCTGACGGGATAGATCTCTTTCGCGCCGCGATGAAATGCGAACGCCGCATTCGTGAACGCGCGGATCACGTCAATGACGACAACGACTCCCGTCGCTTCGTGGCAGGTTTCAAGGTTTGTATAGTGAAATTTCATAGACTCGAATCGACTTCATAAATGATCATTGTCTGGACTATCCTTTTTACTTCTTAAGTTCCTTTCAAATTTTCTTCTCAATTCATGGCTGGTTATGCAAATGAAAATCGCGATTGTTGTGATTATGCCCCCTACAGGTATCGTAATAAAGACATTACCCATTTGATTTTCCAAGGCAGATACAGATTGAGTAAGTAAATCGTTGAAATAAATACCACCATACATCAAGAGCATAATAGAAAAACCAAGTTTAAGTGAACGAATCCATCTCTCTCCGATAGTTGTGGGGACTCTATAGCCTTTGCCGCCTGTGTAAAATAGGAATACTCCAACAATCAGCATAAGAGAGAAGATTGTGCCTGTAAGAATTTTCATTTAGTATATTCGAGTAAAACTTGTATCGTCTCATGCGGATTTTCATCCAGCAGACGATACGCCTCTTCTGCCTTGTCAATTGGAAAGCGATGCGTGATCCACTTCTGCGGCTGGATGCGCCTCAACGCTTCCCACGCGACGTTGAACCTGCGCGCTTTATCCCAGCGTCCGCTCAACTCGGGAGCGATCGTGCTGACTTGAGATGAGATCAATTTGATGCGCGAGCGATGGAACGCGCCACCGAGGTCAACCTCCGCGCGTTTATCTCCATACCACGAGCCGATGACAATGCGCCCGCTGAAGGCTGTCATTGCAATGGCATCATCCAACGCGGAGGGTGAGCCAGTGAGTTCAAAAGTTAGGTCGAAGTTCTGCGCGTAGCCAGACTGGGGTTTGTTTTGGGTTTTATTTCCAACCACATCAAAATTTTTTTCACTCAAAACAATTGGATCAAACGAATCATCCACGCCGATTTCAAGTGAGGCTTTTCTCCGCAATTCAAAGCAATCCGAGGTGACAAGTTTTTCGAGCGGAAATTCTTTGAGCAATGACGCAACGAGCAAGCCGACAACGCCTTGTCCTAACACCAACACGCGTTCGCCAAGAATCGGCGCCGCGTCTTGGATCAAGTTGACTGCGGTTTCCATGTTGGGGAGGAAGGAGCAGGCTTCCACGGGCAGAGCAGGCGTCCCTGCGGAAGAAGCGGGGGCGAGAATCAAAGATGAAGGATGAGCGATAAAGGCTGAAGTGTGCGGAGCAAATCCAAAAACAATTTTATTCAGTAAAGATTTTTCGACGCCTTTGCCTGTTTCGATAATTCGTCCCACGCACGCATACCCAAACGCAAGCGGATATTTCAAGCGGCTGCTTAGATGATCGTGCGAATCGTTGATGTGCGGAAATTGTCCGCGATAAACCAGTATCTCGGTGCCAGCGCTGATCGCGGAGCAGATCGTCTCGACTAAAACATCATCCGCGCCGAGGGCGGGCAATGACTCCTCGCGGAGTTCTGCCTGACGCGGCGCGGTGAAGTAGACGGTCTTGCGATTCATCCCCCAATTTTACATCATGGCTTATGATTTTTTATCTGCCCACAAGAAAGCCATCAATAAAATTTCGGCGGCTTTGGCGTAATAGCCTGTGGCGCTGGAGGTGCCTGCTACAAAATTTTTATCGCCCATGACGACCCATAGCACGATCGTCAGCGCGCAGTAACCGAACATTGCCCACCACATCGTTTTATGATTCTTTTGGAACATTTCCATCGGCGCAAAATATGCGGCGAGCAAACCAAGATAACCCGCGCCGTTCATCACGATGGGGTCGGCTCCCATTTGCGGATACAACGATAAATGCAAAAAGGCTGTGGCAAGGTTGGCGAGAATGATGCCGATCTTTTTCCAATCAAGGTTCATGGTCAACTCCTTTTGGTTTGTTGAATAGATGCGTCTGCTGAACTTTATTTTACTTTGCAATCCCGCGCCCTGCCAGAAGCAAACCGATGCCGCCATTCAAGGTATCGCGCGCGCGCATGAGCAATGTTAGGCTGATCGCGGCGGAGGCGGGCTGTCCGAACGCGCCGAGCGCAAAAACTTGACTCGCTTCCAACGCGCCCAAGCCTCCGGGCAACGGCATGAGGAAGGCGATCTGCATGGCGGTTAACGCGGCAAAAACTTGAATCGCGTTGATATTCATTCCGAGGAATGAAACCATCAAATAGTATTCGAGGGCAATGCCCGCGAGCGCCGCGAACGAAACCATAATGGCGAGAAACATCGAGCGAACATGCTTTCTGCAAAAGATCGAAGCCATTTGTTCGGCGACGACGATCAGCCGCGTTGCCTTACTCGTTTTCTTGACGAGCGGCTTTAGGATTTTCGCCAGCGGATGAATTCCCATGTGCAACAGGATGATGTACGCAAGCGGCAGGATCAACAGCGCCCCCAGCCCGATCAGACTCAGGGTGAGCCTGATTCCGCTCCCCGAAATTAATCCCACCTTGACGATTGCCCACGCGCCGATTCCGATCAACACAAAGTTGACGAGGAACTCGAGCAGTTTGTCCATGATCACCGCGGATGTGGCGCGCGCAAATGTGATCCCGTGATTGCGTTGGAGGTAAATGATCTGTAGAGGCTCGCCTCCCACTTGCGGACCTGGCGTGAAGTAACTCAACCCGAACACCGACAGGCGATATCGAACCATCGGCAGGAACGGCATGGACGGATTCTCGGCGCGGACGATGATCCACCAGCGAGCGGTCATGCAAGTGATGACGAACGCGTTGAGGAGCAGGATCAAACAAATCTGCCAGAGTTTGAGATTCTTGAGCGCGTTCCAAATTTCGGCAAAGGGTGCGTTGCGAAGCGCGAAATACAAGAGCACGAAAAGAACGGCATAGATCGCAACTGTAGTTATCAGCGATCTGCTCTTTGGCTTTGCGGTAGAAAGGTTAGAGGATGGATTCGCCATGATCGGTTGATGGATTCTGAATCAACCCGCGCATACGCTCGATCACAATGCGATGGATCGCATCGGTGTCGGCGGAGCCGATTTCATCCAAAGTAATTGGTTTGGCAAAACTGACATGCACGGTCGTCGGGCGGAAGTTGCGACTCAGCATGAAAAATGCCTGAAATGCGGCGGCGAGCAGTTCGCGTTCTTTGCGAGTCCGCTTGAACCAGAGGAGTGGGTTGCGGAGCGATGCCCCCCACACGACTCCGCTCACGAGGGTTGGGACAATTACCGTGTCCCGCGCGAAGCGGATGAAGACGCTTGCTGAATTTGTCCAGTGCGAGAGAGAATCAATCGCGTCTGAATGAACGGCGGGATCGGGTTCGATCTCGCCTGCGGGGAAGGTGAGGGCGGAGAATCCGTTCTTGAGATGGGACGATACCTGTCGCACCGCGCGAATTCGTTCCGATTCATCTTCACTGATATAGAAGAGTTGTTTGCTAGTGTTGGCAAGCGTTGCTAAAAATGGACGCTCGATAGCGATGATGCGCAGGTCGGCGCGGTTGATTGCTGAGAACAACGCAAGCGTATCCACCAGCCCTGGGTGATTCGATAGGAATAATGCGGGTCCTGTTGCGGGTATATTTTCCATGCCGTGCACGCGCAGGTCTTGCACATAATGATCGCGCAAGTTTTGACGCGCGGCTTCGCCCAACCCTACTCGCGCAATGTCGCTATCGAAATCCAACATGTTGCGGGCAAAGTTGCGGGCAGGCGAGATGAATGCGCGTCGCAGAATGTTTGATAAGAATGGATATTGACCCCACCCGAAGGCTGAAACTAAATCGTCGAGATTGATCTGTGTGAGAACATCAAAGGGGGAAGGCGTCATTCAGGTTCTATTATAGTTCTTCATAGTTCGTCCCGCTGTTCAACTGCGAGACGAACATTACTGGATGAGCATTTACTCGGGTTCCATCGAAAACCGAAGGGGGTAACCTGCGTTGTTAGATTCAAAGTCCGCTTTGGCGATTCTCTTTTCCGCTTCGGATTTTGCCAGCGTTTGCACATACGCGTTACCGTTGATGTGGGCGGTGAGCATGATCTCGGAGGCGCGGTCAACGCCGAGGAAGAAGATGGTTTTGAGGATGTGCACGACAAAATCCATTGGCGTGATGTTGTCGTTGTGAATGAGGACTTTGTAGAGCGGCTCGAGCGCGGATTCTGATTCTTCGAGGATTTCGATTTCGGGGAGGATTTGTAAATTCATTTTAACCACAAAGGGCACGAAGGGGCACGAAGGAAAAGATTTTTCTTTCTTCCCTTCGGCACGCTCAGGGCGGCGCTTTCGTCTTTCATTTCTCCGTTAGCAAATCAATTTCCTCTTTCGTCAACTCGATCTCCGCCGCGTCGAAATTTTCTTTGATATGCTGTGGATTGAACGACATCGGGATCGTGATCACGCGCGGATGCGAGATAACCCACGCGAGCGCGATTTGAAAGACCGTCGCGTTATGCGCTTTGGCGATTGACTCCAATGTTTTGTTCGAGCGGAGATTGCCCTCGTCAACGGGAGAATACGCTGTAAAAAGAATATCGTTTTGCTGGCAATATTCAAGCATGCCGTTGTTCACATACGAGCGATCCGAAACGCTGAACGGAACTTGATTGGTAAGGATCGGCGTTTCGGAAAGTTCTTGTGCTTGTTTGAGCAATTTCAAATTGAAGTTGCTCACGCCGAGATGTTTTACTTTTCCGTCACGCACGAGTTTGTTCAACGCGCGGAACGTCTCCTCGTATTTTGTGCCAGTCCCGGGCCAGTGGATGAGATACAAGTCAATGTAATCCATGTTGAGACGGCGTAGAGAATTTTCGCAAGCGTTCAACACATCGTCATACTTTAAATGACTCGGTGTAACTTTGGATGTGATGAAAAGACTCTCCCGCTTCTTGCCTGACCCTCGAACTGCCTCGCCGATCAACTTCTCGCTGTGCCCGTCTGCGTACCGTTCGGCGGTGTCGAAGTGGGTGTAGCCAACCTCAAGGGCGGAGCGAAGCGCTGTCAACGATTTTGAGTCGAGTGAATGGTTCGGCGATGAGTCCCCGCCAATGCGCCACGCGCCGAATCCGATCTTGGGGATGGAAAGTCCGCGCAGGGATTCGTGTTTCATGTTTCCCATTCTACACCCGCCTCATCCGATGTGGACTTGGCAAGAAATTGTTCGGCGGCTTCGATCTGTTCCTGGTCGCCGATGAAGCCGACTCGATCCTCTGCCTCGAAAATGACGTACGATTTGGGGTTGGCGATCAGCTGTCCCTTCCGCATGATCGCGACGACCGACGCGCCAGTGAGCGCGCGCAGGTTGGCATCCTGTATCGACCTGCCGACGAGCGAATTGTTCGCATCCAGACTCAGCCAGGTCACTTCGATGCCGCTGCTGGCGTGGATCAGGTCATGCAAGAGGCGGTGTTCCTCTTGCGTGTTGATCTGCGTGTTGTAACGATCGTGGCGCACTGCGTCCATGTAGCGGATGATCTCTGACACGGGGAAATCCAATTTGAGCAACGCGTGCCGCACGATCTCCAGCCCGCCTTCGAGTTCGGGGTGGATGACATCCTGCGCGCCGAGTTGGGTGAGGCGGTCAATTCCCTCTTCGGATGTGGCGCGCGCAATGATGGGCAGTTCAGGGTTGATGTCTTTGGCGGCGGTGACGATCAATTGCGCGGATGTTTCATCGGGGACGGTTACAACCAGAACGCGGGCGCGATCCAAGTTGGCATGAGTCATCACCTCCGAGTTACTCGCGTCTCCATACAGGGTGGGGACGCCTCTTTCGTTGAGGCTGGCGATCCGTTCCGCATCCGCTTCGATCACGAGCATGGGAACGGATAGCGTTTCAAGCACGTCCACCATGTGTTTCCCAACCCTGCCATAGCCAACGATCACAGCATGATTGACCAATTCGTCTTTTTTGATTTCGAGGATATGGGTATTTGCGTCCAGTTTCTTCCAAAACCCGGGGATGCGGCGTAATTGAGTTTCCATCCAAGGGAGAAGTTTATACATGAAAGGGTTTACGGTGATCGAGATCAGGGCGGCGGCGAGGACGAGCGAATATTGATCGGTCTCCAATAAATTCAACGATAATCCGCTCTGACCCAGGATGAATGAAAATTCGCCGACCTGACTCAACCCAACGGCAATGACAAGAAACGTGCGCGCGGGGCGGGGAAAGAAAAATCCCATAAGAATTACGATGATGGTTTTCCCGAGCACCACCAACGCGCTCAACGAGATCACATGCCCGATGTTTTCCCATAAAAACGCGGGATTGACGAGCATGCCCACCGAAACAAAGAACAGTACGGAGAACGTTTCGCGGAAGGAGAAGAGATCGGCGCCGACTTGGTGACTCAGATGCGACTGGCTGATAATGGCTCCAGCAACGAAGGCGCCAAGCGCCAACGAGATGCCGAACAGTTCAGACGCGCTCATGGCTGTTCCCAGCGTGATCGCAAGGATGGCAAGGATGAATAATTCACGCGAGCGGGTGTGGGCGATCTTTTCAAGAAGCCACGGCAGAAGGCGCGTCCCGCCGATGAACATGATGGCAATGAACGCCGCCGATTTCAGAAGCGTTGTCGCCAGATTCGCCCAATCGAACGACCCTGAGTTTGAAGCAAACGTAGGCATCAAGATCAGGATCAGCACGGAGAGAATATCCTCCATGACCAGCCAACCGACCGCGGCTTGTCCGTGCGAGGTGTTTAGGAGAGAGTTGTCCATCAGTCCGCGTAACAGCACCACGGTACTGGCGACTGAAATTGCCAAGCCTATCACCAGCCCTGCCAGCGGCGTCCACCCCCAGTACTGACTTAATCCGAAACCGAGGAGGGTGGCAAACGCAGTTTGGATGAGCGCGCCGGGGATGGCGATGTCGCGCACATTCCACAGGTCTTGAAAGGAAAAATGCAGACCAACGCCGAACATCAGAAAAATGACTCCAAGTTCAGCCAGCTGTTGAATTGTGTCAAGGTCTCCGACAAAGCCCGGTGTGAACGGACCAATTGCAATTCCCGCCAGCAAATATCCGACAATTGTGGGTAAACCAATGCGCCGCGCAAGGACTCCGCCCAGAAAAGCGACGATCAGCGCCAGGGTGATGTTAATAAGCAGGGGTACTTCGTGCATCGTTCCTCCGTATCTATAAAGTTGATTCTCGGTTAGGCGTTTCCTCCTATTGTACCCAAGAAAAATCCCGCTTGACGAGGCGGGACTATCAAGCAAACAAATTGGCAAAAGACAGGTTGTCGTTAATGGACATTATTCACCTGTTACGAACAGAGCGGTGAAATCGACATCATCAAGTAGCAACATTTCCCATAGATTGAAATCAACAAATAAAATACGACCACTTAGCCACACGTTGTCCGATTCGTAATTTACATAATTGAGAACAATCGCAAATTGGTTTTCCGATTTTGACCATTTAATTTGGGATCTCCCTTCAATTGGTCCCATATAATTCCTTAGTACAACTCGTTTGTTTTTATTTAATCGAACATCAACCATGCCAATTTCAAGATGATCTGGATAAATGGTGCTATCTACAAAATAGTGGTTGAGGTAAACATATTTTTCGCCATCGGGTGAAAAAAAGTAAAAGGGTTGGTAAACAGCACGAATCAAAATACCCCATGTTTCCGTCCCAATGTCAAATCGGTAAAGAGCTCCATTACTGCTATCGCGGTCATCAGGATCGCAACATCGTGTTGTAAAGTATAAATACCGATTGTCACTTGCCCAACTTAATGGGTAGGTCGAAAAATCATCAGAGAAATTTGGGTCTATCTCTTTGTATCGAATCTTAATTTGCTTTCCCGATGTTTTGTTTGAAATAATCAATTCATCATATAGCGGACAATCTCCTGCAAACCAATCAAGGTCAATTGAAACTACATGAGCGGGCAGGCACGATTTAGGAATATTGAATTCTGAAGGCATTGCAGCAATTGAATTTGGTTTTGGTATTGCAGTATCGCGAGGGGTTGGTCTAGGCGTGGTAGTAGGGCGTGATGTGCTTGTGGCGGATGGTGAAAATTCTGTGTAGGTGATCGTAGGTGACACAGGTAGGGTGGAATTAACTGGTGCTACACATCCAACGAGAAGTGATATTGTTATTCCCAGAATCCAAACGCTTTGAAAAATGGTTTGTTTCATTTTTCCTAAATTCTCTCCATCCTCTTTGCGCCTCTTATCTCACGCCCCCAGCCGATTGATCCCATCGAACGCGGCGGTCTTATAACACTCCGCCAGTGTGGGATAGTTGAACACGGTGTTGATAAAGTATTCCACCTTGCCTTTGAACGCCATCACGGCTTGACCGATATGAATCAATTCACTCGCGCCTTCGCCGATGATGTGCACGCCGAGCAGTTCATGTGTTTCAAGATGAAAGATCAACTTGAGCAAGCCCGTTTGGTCGCCGATGATCTGTCCGCGGGCGATCTCGCGGTATTGCGCCTTGCCCACTTCGTAGGGAATGCCCGCTTCGGTCAACTCCTCTTCGTTCTTGCCGACGGTTGAAATTTCAGGGATGGTGTAGATTCCATACGGAAATAATTCAGGTGTGTGGCTGGTTTTCACGTTGAACGCGTGACACGCGGCGAGTCGTCCCTGCTCCATGGACGTGGAAGCCAGCGAGGGGAACCCGATCACGTCGCCGACTGCGTAAATGTTCGGTGTTTTCGTCTGAAATTTCTCGTTCACTTTAACCACACCCCGTTCGTCGAGTTCGACCTCAACCGCCTCGGTGTTGAGCGATTTGGTCGCGCCCGTCCGACCGATGCTGTACAAAGCCTTCTCGGTGACGATCTGTTTTCCGCTGGCGAGCGTGAGTTTTACACGTTCGCCCTGTTCGTCGCTGATCGGTTCAAGGTTTTTCACTTCTTCGCCCAGCCTGAAGATCGCGCGTTGTTGATTGAGGTGATACGTGAGCGAGTCCATGATCTCCGCGTCTACGAACGGGAGCAAGCGGCGGCGCTTGTCAATGACGGTGACGCGCACGCCGAGGGCGGCGAAGATGCATGCGTACTCGAGTCCGATCACGCCCGCGCCGACGACCGCCAGCGTACGAGGGAGATGATCCAATTGGAGCAGGTCGTCGCTGATGAAGATGCGCTTTCCGTCGAAGGGGATATGTTCGCTTCGTGTGGCAGATGTCCCCGTCGCGATGATCGTGTTCCCCGCCGTCACATCGCGCCAGCCGTGTTGGTCAACCGATTGGAGTCGGATCGTATGCGCATCCAAAAAAGAGGCGTCGGCAGAGATGAGTTCGACGCGGTTGCGTTGGAGCTGATGCCGCACAATGTCGAGCTCGTGTTGAATGACGTGGTCGGTGCGATAGAGCAGATCGCTCATGGTGATGTTTTGCTTTACGGAATACGACGCGCCGTACAAACTATGTTCGCGATACCCCGAAAGGTGCATCACCGCCTCGCGCAATGTTTTACTGGGAATTGTTCCCGTGTTGATGCACACCCCGCCCAATATTGTTTTCCGCTCGACGACTGCCACGCGCTTGTTCAACTTCGCCGCCTGAATCGCCGCGCGTTGACCCGCAGGTCCCGAACCGATCACGAGCAAATCATAATCATAGTATGCCATGGCGACCTCGCTTGTATTCCGCCATTATAGATGAAGAAACCCGCCTCGTGCGGGAGTCGGTTTTCCGGGGAGTGACGATTATGATGTGTGAAGCCACAGAGCGCACACGCGTGCCTGCGCACGGTGCAGGCAGAGATTTTGAGATTTTCTCTCGATGGTCTCGGTGTTCTCGGTGGCAAAGAGGATTATTACGCGCTTGTTTCGCCACTCCCGGTTTTCCTGCTCGGCGTATTCCCGGTTGGAACGTGGAAAACAAGACGAGATGATCAGTACCCGTACGTTTCAAACCATGCGACAAAGATCAATAAGCATCCGAGTATGAGCAAAACAGTAGAGAGCGCTGGCATCCATCCACGCAGGATGGTTTTCCAATGATCAACCGGTTTGGGCATTAGTTTGGACCAGTTGTTTTTCCAGTAGGTCCAGACGCTCGACCCGGTCGCTTTTACTCCAAATAGTTCGCCGGCGATCGCGGAGGAAAGGGAAGCGCCCAAGAGAAGAGTGAAGGCTTCAGAGCCAACGAGGAACCAATCGTTCACTCCGAACGATCTGCCGACCGCGAACGGAGCAAGGAAGGATACGAGCGCGTAGAATATTCCCGCAAAGCTCATGGCGATCGGCGATTGAAGGACCAGTCCAACGGCGAAAAATAGCGCCGTGGTCAGGGCGTTAATATAGAGGATATGTTTGAACATGTCCGCTTGTGTGGAAAGTTCGGCAATGTTTTTTGCTCCCGCCGCCTGCATAAGAGTCGCCCATTTCGCATAAAGATCGAGCATGGCGGACGGAAACAGCCAGATCAGGACTCCCGTAAGACAAAACGCTCCCGCCAGGAACTTGAGATTAAGCCAGAGCCATTGTAGCGTTGCCTTGAGTTTCATTCTTGACCAGCCATGGAACACCTCATCAGGAATGTTCCGTGGCTCTCGTTTGACTACTCCGCGCCGGTTTGATTACTCAGGTAAGTTTCCAGTCCCATCTGTTCGATCTGCGTGCGTTGTTTCTTCGCCCAATCGTGATGACCTTCTTCCATCTTGAGGATGGTGGTCAACAAATCGCCGGTAGACTCGTCGCCGACCTCGCTTGCCAGCGCAATACCGGCGTTGTATGAGCGGATCGCGCCTGTCTCGGCATCCTGATCGTTCGTCAGCATTTCCAGCACGCTCTTGCCGATCTTCATTTCGTTGAGTTTGGAAACGAGGGGCATACCCTCCAAAAACAGAATCCGCTGGATGAGCCATTCGGCATGATGCATTTCGTCAATTGCCTGTTTTTCGATTCGCTTGTGCAATGCTTCATATCCCCAGTTGTGGCACATTTCGGAGTGAACCATTAACTGGCTGATGGCAGTCAGTTCGTCCGCTAGAAGTTCGTTCAATGTTTTGATCAAGTTCTCGTTACCTTTCATTGTTTACTCCTTTATGTTGTTATATGGCGACCACCAACGCCGCTTCAGACCCTCTCTTTAATGCCTCGTAATTCTTTGGCAATAGGTGTTTATGTCGCACGGGCAAATGACCTTCCAACGCCTTTTCGATATCTTTCAATGAGATTTCGGGCAACGCGGTCAGTAGCGCGCCGACCGCAACCATGTTGAGTAGTTTTTTATCGCCGATCTCTTCGGCGATCTCGTTGCATGGAACAAATACCACGTTGATATCTGCCCGTCTCGCCGTGCGATCCACCATGGATTGATTGACGATCAGAGTTCCGCCGGGAGCAAGTAAATCTTCATACTTGTCGAAGGACGGCAAATTCAACGCGATCCCCAATTGCGGATTCTTCACCAGCGGCGAGCCGATCTCCTCGTCTGCGATGATCACCGTGCAATTCGCAGTCCCGCCGCGCATTTCGGGACCGTACGAGGGAATCCACGTCACTTCTTTGCCCGCGTCCATTGCGGCGTAGGCGAGTATCTGCCCGCTGAATAACACTCCCTGCCCGCCAAACCCTGCGATGATGATCTCTTGTTGCATTCAAACTCCTTTTAACCACGAAGGACACAAAGTTCACTACGTTTGGTCGCTGGTTGGCTTTGAAGCCTTTGGTTAGATTATCTATCTTTTCCTTCAGACAATCCTTTCGTGATTGCCCTTAAGTGACTTGCTCTAAACAACTGAACTTTACCATCACGCCCCCAGCCTTTGTGCCCGTGGTGTCCTTTGTATTTAAAACCTAAACTTTTACCTGCTTGATCGCCTCGCTTACCTTGAAATCGCCGAGCGGAAACGCGGGGACCATCTTTTCCTCCACGAACTTCAACGACTCGGCCGGCGTCATATCCCAATTGGTTGGGCATGTGGAGAGTAATTCAACCATCGCGAAGCCGAGTTCGCGCGCCTGTGTTTCAAAGGCGAGCCGAATCGCTTTCTTTGCAAGCCGAATATTTTTTGAGTCATGCAAAGACCGTCGCACGCAATACCCGACGCCACCGAGTGTGGAAAGCATCTCTGCCGTGCGGATCGGGAAACCCTGCGTTTCCACGTCGCGCCCACGCGGTGAAGAAGTCGTTTTCATGCCGGGCAATGTGGTTGGGGCCATTTGTCCGCCGGTCATGCCGTAGTTGGCGTTGTTGATAAAAATGACCGTGAGGTTCTCTCCCCGCGCCGCGGCGTGGACAATTTCACCGATGCCAATCGAAGCGAGATCGCCATCGCCTTGATAGGTGAATACGATCCGATCGGGCAATACGCGTTTGATTCCCGTTGCCATCGCGGGCGCGCGTCCGTGCGGGGCTTCGACGAAATCGGTATCGAAGTAGTTGTACGCGAATACGGCGCATCCCACCGGCGCGACACCGATGGTCTTGTCGATGATATTCATTTCCTCCAACACCTCTGCCACCAGTCGATGCGCGACCCCGTGAGTACACCCCGGGCAATAATGCGTGGGTATTTCGGTGAAGCCTTTGGAACGGCTGGAAACAATATTGTTGAGAGCAGGCGTAATCATGAATTCACCTCATTCCTAGCATGCGTTCGTGCCATTCTCCACGCGGATCAGATTCCACAGACAGCGGTTCTGAAACCATGCGATGTATTTCGCGCATGATCTCCTCCGGCATGGGAATTACGCCTCCCACCCGCCCATAAAATTCGACGGGAGCGCGTCCTCGCACTGCGCGTTGAACATCGTCCAGCATTTGACCGGAGTTCATTTCGGTGACGAGGAAACCATCCACGCGCCCGACGAGGTCCTCGATCACTTCGACGGGAAACGGGCTGACCGTGATGGGGCGGAGGAGTCCCACTTTGATGCCTTGTTCTCGCGCGTGCCGCACTGCCGAAAGGGCGACGCGCCCTGCGGTGCCAAAACCAATAATGACGTACTTTGCATCGTCGAGGAAATATTCCTTGTAACGGACTTCGTTCCGCTGGACGTTCTTCCAACGCGTTAAAAGCCGAAGGTTGGTCTTCTCTTCCTGGATGGGATCAAGATAAATCGAGGTCAAGACGCGGCGTTCGCGTTTTCCCATCCTGCCGTCGGTTGCCCACTCCCAATGCGCGCGTTGAACCGGTCTCATCTCCGGCATGCGCGCGGGTTCCATCATCTGACCGATGGAGCCGTCCAAAACAACCATACAGATCGTGCGATATGTTTCCGCAAGATCGAATGAGAGCGCGGTGAGGTCGATTGCCTCCTGCACCGAGGCAGGCGCCAGCACGATGTTGCGATAATCGCCGTGCCCGCCGCCGTGTACCGCCTGGTTGTAGTCGCTTTGCGCGGGCGCGATGTTGCCAAGACCCGGCCCGCCGCGCATCACGTTGACGAGCACGGCGGGAACTTCGGTGCCGGCGATGTAGGAGAGTCCTTCCATCATCAAACTCACGCCGGGGCTTGATGATGTTGACATCACGCGCACGCCCGCGCATGCCGCGCCATAAACCATGTTGATCGCGCCGAGTTCCGATTCGGCTTGCACGAATGTACGCCCCAACTCGGGCATGCGCCGCGAAAGATATTCAAGTATTTCCGTTTGAGGAGTGATGGGATAGCCGAAGTAGGCTTCAAGTCCGGCGCGCACCGCGGCTTCGGCGATGGCTTCATTGCCTTTCCATAATTCGCGTGTCATTTGATTCTCCATTGGCGGCCACAAAGCGCACAGAGAGTTCACAGAGATTTTATTCGAAGGCTTTTCTCAAAGGTCTCTGCGATCTCTGTGACTGATTCATGCTGTAACAGGAACAGGCTTCGTCACCTCGCGATACACGGTGATCGCTGCGTCGGGGCAGACGATGGCACAAATAGCGCACCCCGTGCATCCATCCTTGAACGTGTGCGCGGGGTGGTATCCCTTGGAGGTGAGGCGTGTCATGTCCATTTCCATTACGCCTTGCGGACACGCCGGAATGCAAAGTTCACAGCCCTTACAATATCGGTCGCTAACCTCGATCCATCCTTTGACTTGCATACTCTCTCCTTACCTGAGTAGTCTGATACATTTTGGCAGGATTACTTCATCCATGATTATGCCCCTGTTGCAGAGGCAGAGATAGTGCCATGCGTCACGAATGGATGTGTACAAAATCCTCCTTCGCCATTCCACGGACCGCGGTTCACTCACAAATCGCAACGGGTATAATTAGTTCGAGGTTGAGATGCAGGAATTCTTGCTTTCGATAGATACGCTGTGGATTGTGGCTTTGATTCTAGGTTGGTTTATTGTGTATGAGTTGCGCTCAGGTGAAATTCACTTGCGTTTTTTTGGCTCTATCAAGCGCGCAAGGGCGCCGATCATCTATTGGTTGTTCATCCTCTTCTACATCGCGGTTTTGGGTATCGTGGTGTATGCGTGGATCAGCGGCGTGAGGATTCCCGTATCTGAATTGTTTGATTAAGTAATTCACCTTACGCCATGTCATTCTGAGCGGAGCGAAGAATCTCCGAGACTATCGTGGAGACCCTTCGCTAGCGCTCAGGGTGACACACCATTGGAGAAATTCATGACAAACGCTGTCATCATAGACGCGATCCGCACACCGATCGGCGCGCTGGGTGGGATTCTCGCCACGCTTCGCCCCGACGATATGGCGGCTTCTGTTATCAGTGAGCTGATTCAACGCTCCAGCCTCGACCCCGCGCTCGTGGAAGAGGTGATCCTCGGATGCGCGAATCAAGCGGGCGAAGACAACCGCAACATCGCGCGGATGTCCGCTCTGCTGGCTGGTCTGCCTGTTGAAGTCGCAGGCGTGACGGTAAACCGCTTGTGCGCGTCAGGGTTGAACGCGGTGAATCAAGCCGCGTGGGCGATCAAAGCGAGTGAAGGAGATGTGTACATCGCGGGCGGAGTCGAGTCCATGAGCCGCGCGCCGTACTCCGTGCCGAAAGCCGAAGCGGGATTCTCGTTCGGCAATCTCACCGCGTGGGACACCGCGCTCGGCTGGCGATATCCGAATCCAAAAATGAAAGAAGCGCACGGCACGCACTCGATGGGCGAGACCGCCGAAAATATCGCGCAGGAACGTCTGCATATCACGCGCGAGAAACAGGATGCGTTTTCACTGTTGAGTCATCAACGCGCCATCGCCGCAATTGATTCGGGACGACTTGCAAAAGAAATTCTCCCAGTTTCCATTCCACAGAAAAAAGGTGATCCAAAAATTGTAGACACCGATGAACGCCCTCGCCGCGACACAACAATGGAATCGCTTGCGAAACTCAAGCCTGCATTTGCCAAAGAGGGCGGAACCGTGACGGCGGGAAATTCGTCTGGACTCAACGACGGCGCGGCGGCATTGCTGATGATGAGCGAAGAAAAAGCCAAATCGCTGAATCTCAAACCGCTGGCGCGAATCGTCGCTTCGGCGGTGGCTGGGGTCCCGCCGCGCGTGATGGGATACGGACCGATCCCCGCGACGCGAAAAGTTTTAGGGCGCGCGGGCTTGCAGATGAAAGACATCGGCTTGATCGAACTCAACGAAGCCTTTGCCGTGCAATCGCTGGCTGTGATGGAAGACCTCGAACTCGACCCTGAGATTACCAACGTCAACGGCGGCGCGATTGCGATTGGGCATCCGCTTGGGTGTTCAGGTGCGAGACTTGTCACAACGCTCGTGCATGAAATGAAATTACGCGGCAATGTGAAGTATGGACTTGCAACTTTATGCGTCGGCGTCGGTCAAGGCGAAGCGACGATCATTGAATATCTTGGTTGATTAGTGTGTTAAATGTCGAAAGTCAAAAGTTCAAAGTCTGACCTTCGACCTTCGACTTTTGACTCGGAGATACGCATGTGAAATCAAAATTTTTATTCATCTTCCTTTTTCTTACCTTATATCTTGTCGCTTGCAACGCGCCCGCCGCAACGCCAAACCTGATACCTGAAACCGAAAAACTTGAAACTCCTGCTCCTGTTGAAATCAACGCGCCTCTCATTGAATCTCCTTCGCTCATCAAAATTCATTTCCTCAACGAACGCGATGGCTGGGGCATCACCGAGACTCAGATCGTCCGCACGAACGATGGCGGGATCACATGGTACAGCGTCACGCCGCCCGATGTGACCGAAACAGGCTACAGCGTGGACTGGTTCGTGCTGGATAACGATCACGTTTGGATCCAACAACCCGATTTTGCAAATTATCCGTTCGGCGGTTTCCAGTTCGCCACAACAGACGGCGGGATCAACTGGAAGAAAATCGCCGTTCCATTCAGCGACGCGCACGTTTCATTCCTCGATGCAAACAATGGCTGGGCAATGGCAGACCTCGGCGTTGGCGCAGGCTCGAACGCGGTCGCCGTCTATCAAACCACCGACGGCGGCGCGACATGGATTCAAAAATTCATCAACGATCCGAATCATGCCAACGCAAGCGAGTCGCTTCCGCTTGGCGGACTCAAATATGGGCTTGCCCCGCTCAATATGCAAACCGCGTGGATCTATGGCGTGGTCTACGCGCCCGGCACGCCGTATCTCTTCCGCACCGATGATGGCGGCGCAACATGGTCGTCGGTTATGCTCCCTTTGCCGGCGGGTGGAGAAAATGCCGAACTGAGCGTTGAGCAGATTTCATTTGCAAACGGGAACGCCATTTTCCTCGTCATGCGAAACACATCCGACGCGATTAACACGCCAATTTATCTTTCCACCGATTCGGGCAGCGCCTGGCTTCTTACGCCCACGTCGATTCCCGGCAGCGGCGAAGTGAGTTTTATTTCGGCGGACGAACTCGTCGTATATAACCGCGAGCAGTTTTACATCACGCGCGACGCGGCAAACACGTGGAGCATCATCCCGCCCGACATCAAATTCGGCGATTCGTTTTCAACAATGGATTTCGTAAGCGCGACAACCGGCTATGTTGTCTCACAAGATCCAACGACAAATCATCGTTCGTTATATCGAACCGATGATGGAGGCGCAACATGGTTTCCCGTAATCCCTTAATTTCACGCGCTGAGCGGAGCGTCCTTCGACGACGGGCTTCGCAAACTTCGCTTCGCCCTCCGCTCAGGACGAAGCATGTTTTGGATAGAGTGCAGACGAAGCGCGCGCGATACGGCAATCCTCTCATTGGATTCATCCTGCTTATCTTCTTAATTGGATGTGCCCCCGTTTCTCCCGCAGGGACGGCTGTTTCGCCCACTTCAACGGCTCCTCCCACCGATGTCCCCACATCTGTGCCTGATCACGCCGCGCAGATTCGTAACGCGCAATATCAACTCGGCTTGCCCGATTCGTTGCAAGTTGTGCTACTGACCGATGGAAAATACGAATCAAGCCCGCCCGGCAGTCCGGACTATGCTTCTGCGACATTGATGGACCTTTCCGCGCGCGGCGACTTGACCGGAGATGGTGTGGATGAAATTGCGGTTACGGTTGTTGAAAATTACGGTGGCACAGGCAACTTTGTCTTCATTGCGGTGTATTCCATCGTGAACGGCGAGCCTGTTTTTCTAACCTCCACACTTGTGGATGATCGACCAGCCATCAATGCGCTGTCCATTGAAAATGGAGAAATTTTCCTGCGCGCTATCACGCACGCTTCAGAAGATCCATTTTGTTGCCCCACGTTACAAAACGAACGACATTATCAATTGATCGACGATCAACTGCAAATTACCGATTACGTGACTTTCACTCCCGATGGCAGACCGCGCACGATCACCATCGAATCCCCCGCCAACGGCTCTGAAGCATTTCTCTCCGCGCAGATCAAAGGCAGTGTTGCTATTGCGCCGTTTGAAAATAACCTCGCCTATCGAATCTACGATGTGGGCGGCGTGGAACTTTCTGCAGGCGCGGTGACGGTGACTGCTCCCGACCTCGGCGCGCCCGGCACATTCGATACAACGATCAATATCGGCGGGTTGTTGTCGGGTTCGGTGGTCCGCGTTGAGATCCAAGACATCAGCGCGAAGGATGGTTCACTGCTTGCGATGGATTCGGTTGAATTGGTTGTAAAATAGTAGTGCGAGATAGTATCTCGCACTACAACTCATTGGAGGAACCCATGCCGCACCTCGTTCGAGATTGGATGAGCAGTCCCATTGTTGTCGTTGACCCGGATACCACCGTTTCGTACGCCATGACGCTGATGCGACGACGAAACATCCATAGTGTGATCGTGGAACTGAGCGAGAAGAACAAGGAATATGGCATCGTCACGACTACCGACATCCGCGACAAGATCGTCGCGGCGAACCGCAATGCCGCAGAGACGCATGTGCGCGAGATCATGTCGGGTCCCATCATCACCGGCAAAGCGGATTGGACGTTGGCGGAATGTTCGCGCGTGATGCAGGAAAAGAAATTTCACCACCTGCCGATCGCCGACGAACACGGCACGTTGACCGGCATCATCTCTGCGACGGATATTTTCATGGCGGTCGAAGAGGCGGGATGGGAGGAACTATCGTAATGTATGTAACGCGACTTTCAAGTCGCAGTTAAGGGCGACATAAATGTCGCGTTACGATATACACAATGCCGAAGCAAAAATTTTACGTCGTTTGGAAGGGTCGCAAGACCGGGATCTTCATCTCATGGACGGAGTGTGAACGGCAGGTGAAGGGATTCGTCGGCGCGGAGTTCAAGGCGTTCGAGTCGCTTCGAGAAGCCGAGTCAGCCCTCCAGTCGAAGTATGAAGCGTTCAAAGGGCGGGCGTCCACAGCAGGGAAGTGGAGAGAATCCGAAGAGCCGCCGGTCACCCCATCCATTTGCGTGGACGCGTCGTGCAAAGGCTCGCCCGGTAAAATGGAATATCGCGGCGTGGAAACGGAATCGGGCAAGGAAATTTTTCGCGCGGGTCCGTATCCCGACGGGACGAACAATGTGGGAGAATTTTTGGCGATCGTCCGCGCGCTTGCGTGGTTATCGAAAAATAAAAAGAAATTGCCGATCTATTCGGATTCGGAGAATGCAATTGCGTGGGTCGAGATGGGCGTGTGCAGGACGAACTTGAAACACACGGGCAAGAACGCTCTGATCTTTGCGATGATCCGCAGCGCTGAGAATTGGCTCGCTGAAAATGAATTGGACGACGAGGCGGTGTTGAAATGGGAGACGGGCGAGTGGGGCGAGAACCCGGCGGATTACGGGAGAAAGTAGGCGCGTAAACAGGTAAACAGGTAGACAGGTAAGTACGTGTTTCCTTGTTTACATGTCTACCTGTTTACGTATCTACGTGTATACTCGGGTCACTATGAAAACTGCATTGCTGGTTATTGATATTCAAAATGATTACTTTGAAGGTGGGAAGAATCCGCTGGTGAATCCGCTCGCGGCGGCGAAGAAGGCGTATGAGTTGCTCCAATGTTTCCGCGAGCACGGCGGACATCACGTCCACATTCAGCACATTTCAACAGAACCCGATGCGGCGTTCTTTGTGAAAGGAAGCAAAGGGTCCGACATTCATGATTCAGTCGCGCATTTTGAGGGCGAGCCGATCGTGTATAAAAACGAAGTCAATTCGTTTCTCAACACCAATTTGCTGGATGTTTTGAAAGAATGGGGAACTGAGCGAGTGGTGGTCACTGGCATGATGAGTCACATGTGCGTGGATGGAACCGCCCGCGCCGCAGGTGATCTGGGATTCAAGGTCATTGTGGCGGAAGATGCGTGCGCCACGAAAGATCTGAAATTTGGTGATACGGTCGTTCCAGCCGACCATGTCCATAAATCGTTTATGGCGGCGCTCAAAGCCTATGGCGATGTGATGAAGACGGATGAGGTCATTGCGTTGCTAGCGAGTGAGATGAGTCGGTGAACAGTGAACAATGAACAGTGATCAGTCTCCAATCTCCAATCTCCAATCTCTCTAATCGCCAATCGTCAATCGCCAATCGTAAATCGCCAATGACTACCCTCGACCCCGAAAAACAAAAGCAGGCCAAGCAATACGCCCGCATCCGCCGACGATTGTGGCTGGTGGATACGGTTTTCAGCGCGGTGTATTTTTTGGCGTGGATCTACTTCGGCTGGGCAATTTCTCTTCGCGCGTGGCTCACGGATAACTGGTCACTGTTCACTAACCCGTGGCTCCTCGTCCCCGCGTTCGTCGCTATCTTCGGTGGAATCTTTTTCATCCTGAATCTCCCTCTCGGCTACTACAGCGGATTTATCCTGCCGCATCGCTTCGGTCAATCGAATCAGACTCTGAAAGACTGGATCGTTGACCAGATCAAAGGATTGGCGGTAGGACTCCCCCTTGGCTTGATCCTCATCGAACTGCTTTATCTCACCCTTCGAGCCACTGGCGAACTGTGGTGGCTGTGGGCGGCGGGCGGATTGCTCGTCTTCAATGTTTTGCTCATTAACCTCGCGCCGATACTCATCATGCCGTTGTTCAATAAATTTGTTCCACTCGGCGATGAACACAAAGACTTGGCAGATCGCTTGTTGAAACTTGCCGAGAAAGCGAACACGAAAGTCCGCGGCGTGTTCAAGTTCGATATGTCGAAGCGCACCAAGTCTGCCAACGCCGCGTTGACGGGCATCGGCAACACGCGCCGAATCATCTTGGGCGATACGCTCATCAACGAATTTTCTGTTGACGAAGCGGAGACTGTGCTTGCCCACGAGTTGGGACATCACGTCAACCGCGATATTCCTGTGTTGATCGCATTTGGAATTGCAAGCACAACGCTGGGACTGTATCTCGCGTCGCTGGGGTTGAATTGGGCGATTGGCGCATTCGGCTTCTCGTCGCCTGCGGATGTCGCCGCTCTGCCCGCGCTCGCGCTCATCATCGGCGCGTACGATCTGCTGACCATGCCGCTCAATAATGCCTTCTCGCGCTGGCGGGAGAATATGGCTGACGATTACGCGCTCAGTTCGACGGGGAAGAATGAAGCGTTTGCGTCTGGGTTTACGCGCTTGGCGAATCAAAATCTCGGCGAGGTTGATCCCGAAAAATGGGTGGTGTTTATGTTCTACTCGCATCCGCCGTTGGGGGAGAGGATCGCGAAGGCGCGGAGTTGGAAAGGTTGAGAAACGCGAGACCTCGGAGATTTCAAAAATCTCCGAGGTCTTTTTAGAAGCGGACGTTAGAGAACGTCCGCTACACAAATTTACTCCTGCCATTCCAATTCAAATTCACCAATCGCAACCGTATCGCCTTCTTGGATTCCCGCGCTGCGGAGCGCCTCGTCCACGCCGAGGGTTTCCATGATCTTTTGAAATCGCCGCACGGAGCCGTCGTGTTCCCATTGGGTCATTGCGGCGGCGCGTTCGATAGCCGTGCCTGATACGCGCCACTCTTGCGAACCCTCGCGCGTCACTTTAAAATCGCGCGGATCGTCTTTCGCTTTGTAGACGGGCATCGGCGCTTCGAACGATTCGAGTTCGGGAGTCTCTTGCAAAATTTGATACGCCTTGACGAGCAATTCGCGCGTGTTCGTGCGGGCTAACGCCGAGATGGTCGTCAACTCCACGTTGAGTTTTTTGAATTGCTTTTGAAGCGCGGGGAGTTTTTCCTGCACGTCGGGCTGGTCAATTTTATTCAGCGCGACGATCTGCGGTTTCTTGGCAAGGTTCGGGTCGAACAACGCCAGCTCCGAATTGATCTGGCTGTAATCGGCGAATGGATCGTCGGACAACCCGTCGAGCAGATGGATCAACACGCGCGTGCGTTGGATGTGGCGCAGGAAGTCGTGTCCCAGCCCCGCGCCGTGACTCGCGCCCTCGATCAGACCGGGGATGTCTGCCAGCACAACGGAGGCATTCACGTCAATTTCAGCGACTCCGAGATTCGGCTCGAGCGTGGTGAACGGATATGCGGCGATCTTCGGTCTGGCGTTCGTCAACACGGAAAGAAGCGTGGATTTGCCAGCGTTGGGGACGCCGATCAAGCCGAGGTCGGCGATCAGCTTCAATTCGAGTCGGAGGCGTTTCTCTTCATTGGGCGCGCCTTTCTCGGCGGTGCGAGGCGCTTGATTGCGCGATGTCGCAAAGTGCTGATTCCCGCGTCCGCCGCGCCCGCCTTTGCAGACGATGAGTCGCTGATTCGGTTGAGTCAGGTCGCCGATGATCTCGTTCGTCTCGGCGTCGAAAAGGATCGTGCCGGGCGGGACGGGAATGACGAGGTCTTTGCCCATGCGCCCGGACATTTGCGAGGGTCCGCCTTTAACGCCGTCCTCCGCTTTGAACTTTTGATTCTGGCGGAACGCGGAAAGCGTGTTGAGCGTGGACTTGACTTCGAAGATGACATCGCCGCCCTTGCCGCCGTCGCCGCCGTCGGGTCCACCGCGCGGGATGAATTTTTCGCGATGGAAATGCACCATCCCATCGCCGCCCTTACCCGAGCGGATGTGGATTTCAACTTGGTCTGTGAACATGGGTTGATTATATCGTTAGAGTGATTACTTCAGCGAAACAGGGAGTGACTACAATCGAGAACAAAACCCGATTTATGTCATTCTGAGCGAAGCGAAGAATCTCTGCGATTGTCTCAGAGACCCTTCGCTGGCGCTCAGGGTGACATGCCTTGTTATGTTTTGGGTTTCAGACACTCCCGCGAAACAGAGCGACGCGTTCCTGGATCCATTCCTGTTTGAATCGCCACAGTAAAAATGTAACTGTAGAAATGACGATGAGTTGCGTCGTCTCCTCCCAGAACTCGAACCAGACGAGTCTTTCAGCGAACAGTGCGCCTAGTGAAAGCCGAAGGATGGAAAATGCCAGCAAACCGATACCCGCCGCGAGAAATACTTTTGCGGCGTTTGTAAATTTTGATTGTGCTGCGCGGAGGGTTGAAAGCAATGCTAATGAGAACAAGAAAATGGACGCAACGGGAAGCGCGCGGCTTTCGACCCATTGATTGAATTCAAAGCGGGCGTAGAGATACGGGAAGCCGAAGATGTCGGCGTGGTATCCGCTGGGGGAGGGCGAAACAGCCAGAGGCAGGAAAGAAGCGAGTATCCCCATCGCGGCAATGAAGGCGAAGAGGGATGAAATCCTTGTTTGTGTTTGCGAGATTCGGATGTCGAGAAAATGGATCAGCGCGAAGGCGATGGCTGAAAATTCGAGCGCCATGCCGAAACTGTGGATGTGTTCCGAGACGATCAGCTCGCGGCGAAAGGCGGAGAAGACCGCGCCGCAGACCAGCTCGCCGATGAGCAACGCGGTCAATCCGAAAAAGAGGGCGCGCGCCGAGGCGGAGGCTTGGTCCCAAAGCGTCAAGAGAATCGCAACGCACAAAAACATGTAGATGGGCTTGATGTTGAACAGCGATACGATCAGCGCAAGTTGTTCGGCGGGATTAACCGCTTGAAGAGTCGCCATCGCCGAATCGCCCAGCCCGCCGTTCTGCGAGATGTATACCAGCGCGGGGAACGCGCCGCCAAACAGGATCAGCGTCAATACTACGATCGTTTGAAATCGATTCATGTTTGCATTATATGCGATTTGCCTATTTACTTTCAATTGCTTCAAGCGTACAATGGGTCAACGTCCGAGTAGCCATAGGAGGCGAGCATGACCCCGATGCCGGTGTTGTTCATAGTTGGCGGCGTTCCCGTTTATTCACACGGATTTTTTCTGCTGGTTGCCTTGCTGGCTGGTCTCGGCTGGTTGTTGATCGAAGCCAAGCGCAGGCGGTGGTCGAAAGAGGAAGTGATTCCGATCGCGCTGGGGGCGTTCGTCGGGGGGATGATCGGCGCGCGCGTTTCCATTTTATTTTTCAACGGATTTGAATATGCCCCGCTCGTGTTGAACATGTACGCGTTGTTCGACCCGCGCATCGGACCCGGTTCGATCCTCGGAGGGGTGGCTGGCGCCTACATAGGCGGCTACATCGCCAGTAAAGCGATCGGCAAAAAGAGTTGCTCATGCGACGCGTTTGCTCCGGCGATGGCATTGGCAACCGCCATCGGTCGAGTGGGATGCTTCCTCTCGTTCGAAGATGGGCTTGGCAGACCGACGACGTTGCCGTGGGGCGTTCCGCTCCCCGGCGCGGACTATCTCGTGCATCCTGCGCCGCTGTACGACATGGCGTTCAATTTGGTCTGGTTCGGAATTTTGCTCGCCCTGCGCGATCACAAGTGGATGCAGAACGGTAACCTCTTGAAGTTCGGCATCGCGGGCTATGCCTTCTTCCGCTTTTTCGTTGAGTTCGCGCGCAACAATCAAGTGATGGCGTTGGGACTCACCGGTCAACAGTTTGCGAGCGCGTTGTTGTTCGCGGCGGTGGTCGTCTATTTTGTGAAGAACCGGGAGAAGTTGTTCCCGTCCGCGCAACCGGCTTGAGCATTCAAACGGATGATAAATCTTCTACTTTTCAAAATGTACTCTGGTTGTTAGCGAGGCAATATGAACACAGAAAACAACACCCCGATCAGCCCGAACGATAGCGACGGAAAACCGAAATGGTTGACTCGCAAGGAATATATCGACCCTGCTGAAAAGAAGCGCGATTTTTGGATCGGCGTCGCGATCTTTTTTGTATTGAACATTGTATTGACCTTGTGCCAATGGGGTTTGGGATTTGGTTTGCTTTCCGCCCCCTCCAATTTCGCCGGTACAGATTCCGCATCTTCCACGTTGGCATCCATTTTCTATCTTGTTTTTGCCCTGGCGCCATGGGTAATCAACATCGGCTTGATAATCTACTTCGCCTTCACGCGCAGTCAGATCGCGCTTGGCATGGTTGCTGGGTTCGGCATCGCGCTTGCGATTGTCATCTGTCTTGGGGTGATCTTTACTGTTTGGTGTTTTGCCACGTTGAGCGCGGGTAGTTATTAATCGCGCGTTGGAGAATTCATGGAAGCGACCCTCGTCAAGGAAGATCGCAAGGAAATTTTTTGGGAACTGACAAAATCCATCTGCCCGGAGTGCCGCAAGGTCATCGATGCGCGGATTCTCCTGCGCGAGGGGAAAGTTTATATCAACAAGAAATGTCCCGATCACGGTCCGTTCGAAGCGTTGTTCTTCGGCGATGCCGATCTCTACGTGAAGATCGCTCCGTATAACAAGCCGGGCACGATTCCCCTGCAATTTGCGACCGAGGTCCACGAGGGATGCCCGCTCGATTGCGGATTATGTCCCGACCATCAACAGCACGCGTGTTTGGGATTGATCGAGGTCAATCAGGCGTGCAACTTGGATTGTCCGCTGTGTTTCGCCAATTCAGGGACGCATCTCGCAAAGGATGGATTCGAACTGACTTTCGAGCAAGTGGAGTTCATGATTGACAGTTTCATCGCGGCGGAGGGCAACCCTGAAGTTCTGCAATTTTCAGGCGGCGAGCCGAGTCTGCATCCGCAGATCATCGAGTTCATCGAGTTGGCGAACCGCAAGGGAATCAAATACGTGATGCTGAACACGAACGGCATCCGCATCGCGCGCGACGATAAATTTCTGGAAGCGCTGGCGAAGACGAAGGCGCATGTCTATTTGCAGTTCGACGGCTTCGACGAGCGCACGAACGAGTTGATCCGCGGCAAAGCGGATCTGCTCGACATCAAATTGAAGGCGCTGGATCGGCTGGCGAAACATGATATGCGCGTCGTGCTGGTCGCGGCGGTCGAGCGCGGAATCAACGAACACGAGATCGGTCGCATCGTCGAGTTCGGGTTGAGTCACCCCGCGGTGTTCGGCGTCAACTTTCAACCTGCATTCCGCGCCCAACGGCACATCGAAGCCGATCCGTTGACGCGCATGACCATCCCTGACGTGTTGAAGAATTTGGAAACGCAGACGAACGGCTTGATCAAACTCGACGACTTCGTCCCCGTCCCGTGCTGTATGCCGACGTGCAACTTCGTCACGTACGCGATGATCGAAGGCGACACGGTCACGCCGATCACGCGCATCCTTGATATTTCGTACTATCTCAACTACATCAAGAATCGCACGCTCCCCGCAGTGAATGACGATCTGTTGAAAACGCTCGAACGGCTTTGGAGCAGTTCGGCAAAGGTCGGCTCGGATGAAGCCGCGCATGACATCACGAACATGCTCAAGGGGAAATCGAACGGCGGGAGCGAACATCACACCATTGAAGAGACGCGCGCGGGTCAGCGCTGCGAATCCTGCCATGCGCACTTACCGTTGAGCGATCACGCGCCGCGCGACCTGAGTCGCCATATCTTCATGATCAATACGCGCGACTTCATGGACCCGTACACCTTCAACGTGAAAAACGCGATGAAATGCTGTGTGGAGTTTCTGATCCCCGACGGGCGGATGATTCCGTTTTGCACGTACAACACGGTGGGTTATCGCGAGCAAGTTGCCGCGAGTTTGAAGCCAGCCGTTGCGGCGGAATAACAAAAGAGGAGCCTGCCAAGGCTCCTCTTTTGTTATCTACTTCTTCACCCCAAACTTCTTCACCAGCAAGTCTTTCAACGTGGGCTGACCGATCTCCTGCAATTCATACCTCACACGCTGGTTCGGCTTCTTGATGTTGATGATTCGTTTCAAGTCAATCGGTGTGCCGACGATGACGAGATCAACATCGGAGTTGTTGATGGTTTCCTCTAAATCTTTCCTCTGCGCTTCACCATATCCCATAGCGGGGAGGATGGGACCCGTCTTCGGATATTTTTCATATGTGGCTTTGATCGAGCGCACCGCGAACGGACGTGGATCAACGATCTCTTTTGCGCCAAAGCGCCGCGCCGCCACAAAGCCCGCGCCATAAGCCATCTCGCCGTGCGTGAGGCTGGGACCATCCTCCACGACCAGCACGCGCTTGCTGCGAATCGATTCGGGATCGTCTACGAACAACGGCGAGGCAGCTTCGATCTGAGTCGCGCGTGGGTTGAGCTTATGCAACGATTCGCGTAGAGCGGTCACGGCGTCGGGATTCGCGGTGTCCACTTTGTTGATCACGATCACATCCGCCATGCGGACGTTCGTCTCGCCGGGGTAGTATTTGAACTCGTGTCCCGGGCGATGCGGGTCAGCGACGACGATTTGGAAATCGGATTTGAAAAACGGAAAATCGTTGTTGCCGCCATCCCACAGAACGATGTCCACTTCCTCTTCGGCTTTGCGCAGTATCTTTTCATAATCCACGCCCGCGTACACGATCACGCCGTTATCGAGATGCGGTTCGTATTCCTCGCGCTCCTCGATCGTGCACTCCGCTTCGTCGAGGTCTTCGTATTCGGTGAAGCGCTGGACTTCCTGTCGAATCAGATTCCCGTAGGGCATCGGGTGACGGATCGCCGCGGTGACGTATCCCATCTCGCGCAGGATAAAGGACACCCGCCTCGCTGTCTGACTTTTGCCTGCCCCGGTCCGCACTGCGCAGACCGACACCACCGGCTTTGATGATTTCACTTGGGTATAACGCGTCCCCATCAAGCGGAAGTCCGCGCCCGCCGCGTTGACTATCGCCGCTTTGTGCATTACATACTCGTGCGGCACATCGGAATATGCAAAGACAACCTGTTCCACGTTGTGCTTCTGAATCAAGTCAACCAGTTCCTCCTCTGCGTGGATGGGAATCCCGCTGGGGTAGAGGTCACCAGCCAACTCTCGCGGAAAGAGCCGCCCTGAAATATCGGGGATTTGTGTCGCAGTGAACGCGACCACCTCATAGTCCGCGTTGCCGCGGAAGAAGGTGTTGAAGTTGTGGAAGTCGCGTCCCGCCGCGCCCATGATGATGGTTTTGACTGGCATGGTTCCTCCGATTTACGATTTTTGATTGACGATTGGCGATTGATGGTTGAGCAGGGGCAAAATATCGCTGCCTTGAATCGAGACGATGAGGGTATCAATGCTCTGAATTTATAACAAAACAGGCTGAACGCCAATATAACGTTCAGCCTGTTTTTTGTATGACACTTGAGTTACATCACATCAGGCGCTTGAATATCCAACAATCTCAGCGCGTTCGCAATCGTCTGTTTTGCCGCGGCTACCAAACTCAAGCGCGCATTCTTGATCTGTTCATCTTCCGTCTGCAAGACTGGCACGGCATGATAGAACGAATGGAACGCGTTCGCCAAGTCATATGCGTATTGCGCCATCACCAACGGGCGATATTCGTTTGCCGCTTGCTGAACCTTGGCGGGGAATTGCGAGATCTGCTCGATCAACTCGATCTCGTGCTTTGTGAGTTCAAAGTCGAAGGTTGCAGGTTGAAGGTCTGACCTTTGACCTTCGACCTTTGACTTTTTCAGAATCGAATTCGCCCTCACATGCGCATTCTGAATGTACGGACCCGTCCGCCCATCGAACGAGAGCGCTTCGTTGATGTCGAAGACGATGTCTTTGTTGTTGTCCACGGCAAGCATCGAATAAACCAACGCGCCGAGACCAATTTGTTCGGCGATCTTCACGCGCTCGCCCTCGGGAATATTTCCACTTCGTTCTGACTCGACGGCAAGCACGCGCTTGATGGCTTCGTCGTACACTTCTTTGAACAGCACGACCCGTCCGCGCCGCGACGACATGGCGCCTTCGGGCAGACTCACGAAGCCATAGCCGAGGTGATAGCATTTGTCCGCTTGCGGGAAGCCCCACAGTTTGAGGATCGCAAACGCCTGTTGCAAATGAAGAGATTGACGCACGTCCACAACATAGATCGAGCGGTCAACGTGATACGTCTCAAACTTGACCTTCGCCAGCGCGAGGTCTTTTGTCAAATATAAAGTTGTGCCGTCGCGCCGCAGGATCACGTTCGTGCGATACTTCTCTTTGGTCAACCCGAGCTTCTCGTCAATCTTCACGATCACCGCGCCGCCCTCGGGGCGTTCGTCGTCTGCGATGCCTTTTTGGATCAACTCTTCGACGATGGCTTTCGACGGTTCATCCACTTCCGATTCGTAGAACCAGACGTCCATCTTCACATCAAGGATTCGCAGGACGTCGCGCAATTCTTCCAGCGCCCATTCGCGCGTCACGCGCCACAACTCGCGCACAGACTCATCGCCTGCGTCATACGCGCGATACATCTCGCGGCGTTCGGCTTCGTACGCCTCGCGTTGCGCCGTCTCTTCAGGCGTTTCATTTTCTTTCTTTTCCAACAACACGTTCGCTTCCACGTACAACTTCAATAACCATTGTCCGCGCTCGTGCACGCCTTGCGGTTCCTGTCCCTTATAAAATCTGTCGTACATCCACATCACGGTGATCACGCCGAGTCCCAGATCGCCTGGGTACGAAGCGCGGATCGTTTGAAAGCCCGCGAACTCCGTCAGCCTCGCAAGCGTTTCACCCAAAACCGTGTTGCGCGCATGACCGATATGAAATGAATGGAGCGTGTTCGGCTGGGCATACTCGACCATGACGCGTTCGGATTTTGCCGCACCCCGCCCAAAGTCCGCGCGAGAGGCGAGAACTTCATCCACCACTCGACGAGCATAATCGGATGTTTTGTAATAGACGTTGAGATAGCCCTTCACCGCATCCACGCGGCTGACGCCCTCCACGCTTCCTATCTGACCTCGAACTTGGTCAGCCATCTCTTGCGCTCTCGCAGGGACAGGTTTCCCCGCTCCCTTGCCCGCGCGCGCCTCATCCGCCGCCGTCTGAAAAAATGACGTAGCGATTCCCCACTCGCCCGCGAACGGAATCGCCGTCCACTTCAACGGCGCAAGCGCGATCCCATTTGCATCGCAATAGGCTTTGATTATTTCTTCGATGAGTCCTTGTTCTTTTTCAAACATAAGCGAAATGATCCTGTAGATGATTTGGGATTATATCATTCAGATTTCGTGGGGCGGATTGGTAATCCGCCTTCGCGCGGGATATCTCATCCCGCGCCACGCTTCGCAGAAAACAAAAGCGGGAGCGCATGCGCTCCCGCTTGGTCGTTCGATAGACCGGCTTCGTTTATTTCGAAGCCTTTTCCTGCGTTCCACCCAAGGCGTTGAGACGTTTCATCAAGCGGCTCTTGAGGCGGGCGGCTTTGTTCGCGTGGATGACGCCCTTGCCTGCCGATTTGTCCAACTCGCGGATGGCTTGCAAAACGGACTCTTTCGTTTCGGGAGCGTTCTTTGCAAATGCGGTGCGAGCCTGATTGACGGCTGTGCGAGCCGAACCGCGGACATTTCGGTTACGCAAACGGCGCTTCTCGTTCTGGCGGTTCCGTTTGATCTGAGATTGAATGTTAGCCAAGGTCTTCCTCTTTCATTTACGATATTGATTTGCGCCTGCTATTTCGGCACAGGAGCGGTATTTTACATGATGCTTGCAGAAATGTCCAGAAAATTTACGGCTTGGCGGTGACCAGCACGAAGTACCCGCCGAGCAGGCTGTCTGGAGAAGACACGTACGCAACGCCAAGTTCGGTGACATTTGTGCTTAGGATTTGCGCGCGTTGTTCAGGATCGTTGATCCACCAATTGAACGCGGCAAGCGGGGTGCCGCCGTTGGCGGGGGCGAGGGCAAAAAGATGCTCGAAAACGAACGTGGCGGTATATCCCTGCGCTTTGACGCGCATTTCCGGCGTGGAGCCGTTCAAGCCGCTATGGCTGAAGTATTCATTGCAGATCATATCCACGGCGTGGGCTTTCGCGGCGGCAACTAATTTTTGATTCACACTCAGGGCAGATAGCCCGTTGGCGGTACGTTCAGTGTTGACGAGGTTCCCCACTTCACTCACAAACGAAGCGCTTTCGGTGAACGAGCATTGTCCCTGCACGATTGGCGTGCCTGTAACCGAAACGCCAGCTGGTCGTGTAACTGTTGCTGTCGGCTGACCAGGAACGGTAGGGGTAATGGGCGTGCTTGTCGGAGGCAATGTTGGTGTGGCAGTGATCAGGTTGATCGGAACCACAAGCAACTGTCCGGCGAAAAGAGCATTGGCGTTTTCGATATTGTTCGCTTCGATGATCTCAGCTTCCGTGCTGTTGAACTTCGCGGCGATGCCGGCAAGCGTATCGCCGAGTTCGACCACGTAATTGATCTCGGTCCCACGCGGAAGGTCTGCAGGGATGGGGGTTGTAGTGGGCAGGGGCATGCCCGGATACGGCAATTGGAGCACAAGCCCGGGGTATACGATGTGAGTAGTGGGATCTATGCCTCCGCCAGTTTCAGGGTTGAACGGATTCAAGTAGAGGATCAGCTTGATACCGGTTTCGCCCAGTCCAAATTTGTCGACGATTACAGCCAGCGAGTCGCCTTCCGTAACTGTATAAGGGAAAGGCGCCGATGGTGTCGGGGTAAAGGTGATCGTTGCAGTTTCTGTGATGGTGGCTGTGATCGTCGGGGTGGATGTATTGGTCGGGGTGAAGGTCAACGTAGGGGTTGGGGTATCCGTTGCGAAAATCCCGCTGAGTGGCGCATTCGATCCGCTTGTCAGCCAGATGATGAGCACGATCAATCCCAGCGCCACAAGCCCGATAGACCCGTATCGAATCAAGAGATCGCGTTGTTGGCGCTTCTTGCGAAAGGAGTTGAGTACGTCCGAAGTGTTGCCAGAGGAGGGTCGGTTGAGCATAGGGGTTCCTTTTTAACAACGCGTACAAGTGAAAAATCCCACCTGACGCGGTTCAATAATTCTACCTGAAAAAAGGAAAACATGTACGCAGGGAAACATAGGAGTGGATAACGTGTCTCCCCATGCGCGGGTCTACTTCCCCATATGTTCCCGCAAATATTTGCCAGTGTACGACCCTTTGATTTTCATTACTTGGTCTGGCGTGCCTTCGGCGATGAGTTCGCCGCCACGGTCGCCGCCCTCGGGTCCCAGGTCGATCAACCAATCTGCCACTTTGATGATGTCGAGATTATGTTCGATGATGAGCACTGAGTTGCCTGAATCGACCAGCCTCTGCAACACCTCGATCAATTTGTGCACGTCTGCGGCATGTAAACCAACAGACGGTTCGTCCAGCACGTAAAGCGTGCGTCCCGTTGCGCGGCGCGATAATTCTTTCGATAATTTTACACGTTGCGCCTCGCCGCCCGAAAGTGTTGTGGCGGGTTGCCCAACGCGCACATACCCCAAGCCGACCTCTTGTAGCAGTTTCAATTTGCTCAACATTGGCGGATAGTTCTTGAATTCCTCGAGCGCGTGATCCACGGTCATATCCAGCACATCAGAGATCGAATACTGATCGCGGAACAAGACTTGCAATGTTTCGCGGTTGAAACGCTTGCCATGACACACATCGCATGGCACATACACGTCCGGCAAAAATTGCATTTCGATACGCAGTTCGCCCTGTCCCTGACAGGCTTCGCATCGCCCGCCGTGCACGTTGAACGAAAAACGACCGGGTTTATATCCGCGCACTTTGCTTTCGGGCAACTCGGCAAACAATTTGCGGATCTCGTCGAACAAGCCGGTGTATGTGCCGGGGTTCGAGCGCGGCGTGCGCCCGATCGGCGACTGGTCGATGTTGATGATCTTATCGAGGTGTTCCACGCCTTCGATCTTGTCGTGCTCGCCCGCTTGGGTGCGCGCTCCCATCAATTTCGACGCAAGCGCGTTGTATAGAATCTCTGTCATCAACGTGGATTTGCCCGACCCGCTTACGCCGGTGATACAAACCAACTTCCCAAGCGGAATCGCAACGTCGATCTTTTTCAAGTTGTTCGCGGACGCGTTCAAGATCTTCAGGATTTTACCGTTCCCCTTGCGTCTCTTTTTCGGGATCTCGATCTGCTTCCGCCCTGAAAGATATTGCCCCGTCAGCGATTTGGGGTGCGCCAGAATCTGCTTCGGCGTTCCTTTGGCGATTACTTCGCCGCCATGTTCTCCTGCGGCGGGACCAAGATCGATGATCCAGTCTGCCTCGCGAATCGTTTCGTCATCGTGTTCCACAACCAATACTGTATTGCCTAAATCGCGCAAGCCTTTGAGCGTTTCAAGTAATCGTGAATTGTCGCGCGGATGCAACCCGATCGAAGGCTCGTCCAGCACGTATAAAACGCCAACGAGTCTCGACCCGACTTGTGTTGCCAGCCTGATCCGTTGCGCTTCTCCGCCGGAGAGAGTAACCGCGGAACGGTTCAGCGTCAGGTAATCTAACCCAACATTGACAAGGAAGTTCAAGCGCTCATGGATCTCCTTGAGGACACGATCGGCGATCGCTCTTTGTTTTGAAGTGAGTGACGAGTTCTTGCCCATCAACTTTTTCACCCATTCCAACGTTTGCAACACCGCCCAGGAGGTGGCTTGGATGATATTCACGTCGTCCACGGTCACTGCTAATGCCCCAGCGTTGAGGCGCTTCCCCTTACAGGCTGGGCATGGACGGTCCGACATAAACTCGGAGATCTTCTCGCGAATGTATTCCGAGTTGGTCTCTTTGTAGCGTCGTTCCAGATTTGTGATCACGCCCTCAAAAGCGCGCGAGAATTTGAACTCGTTTCCATTCGCGCTCTGATACGTCATTGAGATTTGTTTTTCGCCTGTGCCGTACAGAACGATTTTGAGTTGTTCTTTGGATAATTCTTTTACCGGCTTATCCAAATCTATTTTATATGCCTTCGCCGCGTTGACCAGGCTTTGCCAATAGAAGCCGCCTTCCACTTTCGGTCCGCTCCATTCCATGCTGGCGATGGCTCCCTCATTGAGAGACAGGTCGCGGTCCGGAATGATACGGTCCGGGTCGATTTCCAATTTTGAGCCAAGTCCCTGGCAATCCGGGCACGCGCCTTGGGGTGTGTTGAACGAAAAGGTGCGCGGTTCCACTTCTTGAATCACCGTGCCGTGCTCGGGGCAGGCAAGATGTTCGGAGAATTGAATATCCTCTTTTTTATCCACGAGGTTAACTGTGATGTAGCCTTCGCCAAATTTGAGCGCGGTTTCCACCGAGTCGGTCAGGCGGGTGAGCGCGGCTTTTTTGTCTTCTTTTGATTCCCCTTGCGAGATGACGAGGCGGTCGACAACCGCTTCGATGGTGTGTTGTTTGTAGCGGTCCAATTCGATCTCATCGTCCAATGAATGGACCATTCCGTCCACGCGGGCGCGCGCAAAACCTGCCTTGCGAATCTCCTCGAATATGGTTTGATATGTCCCCTTGCGGGCGCGTACCAGCGGCGAGAGGATCAAAACGCGCGTGCCATCGTCGAGTTGCTGAACGCGGTCGACAATTTCCTGCGCCGATTGCTTGACAACAACCCGTCCGCAAAATGGACAATGTGGTATGCCGGCGCGCGCGAACAACAAACGCATGTAATCGTAAATTTCCGTGACGGTTCCTACCGTAGAACGAGGGTTATGGCTGGTGGATTTTTGGTCGATCGAAACAGCGGGGGAAAGTCCCTCGATGTAATCCACGTCCGGCTTATCCATTTGCCCGATAAACTGCCGCGCGTATGCCGAAAGCGATTCCACATAGCGGCGTTGACCCTCGGCGAAGATCGTATCGAACGCCAGGGATGATTTCCCAGACCCCGATAGCCCGGTGATCACGACAAATTTATCCCGGGGGATTTCAACAGTGATGTTTTTCAGGTTGTGAACGCGCGCACCAACTACACGGATGGTATTGGAAGACATACTGCTCCTCAAAGGATTTTGATTCTAGCACAAGTGTTCCATTTATTCAAATTAATTTGAGAGAATGGCGAAACAAGCGTGTCAAGAACGTCTTTGCCGCAGCGAACACAGAGGTCCTTTGGAAAAACTCTCAAACTCTCTGTGTGCTTTGCGGCCTTACACGCCAAAATGTCTAGGCCCTAAATTCGGACACTGATGCAACATTTAATTATACCAACCAGCGTCGTTCATACTTTCAATGGTTTTGAAATGTTGCATGTTATACTCCCTGTAACTTCTAAAACCCGGTGGTGTTATTTGATTCAACTCCGCCGGTAGGAATTTTTCTTGGCGGAGATTGACTTCAACGAAGATGATATCCTGACCCGCGCCTCGACGGGCGATCGCGACGCGTTTGGGCGTCTGTATGAACAATACGTGGATCGCATCTTCAATTATGTATATTACCGAACCGGTAATATACACGATGCGGAGGATCTTACAGCCCGTGTGTTTCAGCGGGCGATGAATCACATCAAAAATTATACGGATCGCGGCGTGCCTTTTTCGGCGTGGTTGTATCGGATCGCCCATAACCTGGTTGCAAACTGGCATCGTGATCGTAGCCGGCGGCAGGAAATTCCACTGGATGAACTGCCGATTCTGCCGACGAAAGGCGATCACCCGGAACGCAACCTCGTCCGCTCGCAGGAACAGGGAGCGCTTCTTCGTCTCATCCGGCGCCTGCCTCCCGAACGTCAGACTCTCCTCATCCTCAAGTTTGTTGAGAACATGTCGAATGCGGAGATCGGTGAGATTATGGGACGAAGCGAGGGCGCGGTCAAAAGTTTATATCATCGCACCCTGCTGTCGCTCCGCGATCAGTTGGGAGACCAAAATATCAATTTAGAAGGAGAGTAAACCATGTTGCGGATCGTAACCGACGGCGCAGGTGATATCATCCCCTCCTGGGGAAAAGAGTATGGTATTGATGTAATCCCGGTAAATATTCTGTTCGGTGAAAAATCCTATCTTCAAGGGGTGGAGTTGGATAACGAGGGTTTTTATAAATTGGTCGAGGAAAGCAGGCGGATTCCGAAAACATCCCAGCCATCCCCGCATCAATTTGTAGAGTTCTATCGGAAGATCGCGCAAAAAGGCGATACCATCCTTTCGATTCATATCACCGCAAAACTTTCGGGCACATACGCCTCCTGTATCGCCGCCGCTGAAGAAGTTAAGGATGATTTTAAAGTGATCCCTATCGATTCGGCGCTGGGGTCGCTGGGAATCGGCATCTTGTGCCGCGAAGCGCGGAAAATGGAACGCTCAGGCAAAAGCATCGAAGAAATCGTGAAATATGTGGAAGATGTGAAGAAACGTTCGCGCGTCATCCTCACTCTTGATACGCTTGAATATGCCAAAATGTCGGGGCGGGTGAAGACTTTGCAGGCGGCTTTGGCATCTGTTTTGAATGTCAAGCCGATTGCGGTATTGCGAGACGGCGACCTGAAAATGGAAGAACGAGTGCGCACGCGTAAAGCCGCCCTTGATCGTGTAGTTGAAATGGCAAAGAACGAATATGCCGATCAGTCGGTCATCCTTGCGGTCGTGCATGCGCGAGACCCCAAATCAGGTGAAGGTTTGTTGGAAGAAGCGAAGAAGCACTTCAACTACACCGAAGCACTGATGGGTGAGTTGGGTATTTCGATTGCCGCCAACCTCGGGCCGGGAACCGTCGGTTTGATCGTCATCCCCGTCGCTTAAATGTTGTTTGCGATTGGACAGGCGCGCCCCATGACGATGAATTTGCAAGATGATTTTGACGCCCTTGAAGAGCACCTCGCTGGAACATTGCAGCCAGTCTCCCCTCCGCGCGACTTGGTCCAGCGTCTGCGCGAGCGGATTCGCTTCCCCGCGCGAGAAGAGATCGTGTTGCGCTTTCAAGACTGGCGAAAACTGTTTCTTATCTTTGGGGGAGTGATGTCCGGCTTGTTGGTGCTCATAACGGTTGCCCGCGCCTTTTTTCACCTTGCGCGCAAGCAGATGTAAACGATAAGTGAAACGTAAAAACCCCGAAGATTTCTTCAGGGTTTTTTATTTCAACAGTTCTTCGCAGAATACTTTTGCCTCTGCGATCAAGTCGACTTTCACGGGAAGTTTGAATTCTTCATTCACGCGTAAGGTCAAGTGACTGGCGATCAGTTTTAGTTCAGGAGAAAGGATCGGGTCGTCTTTGATCAGGTTTAACAAATCTATGGCGCTGGGACTGGACGACGGAGCGCCTTTGCGTTTCAAGTGTTCGCGCACGGCGATTCCCGCCGCCCGTCGCGCACAGACCCGCGCTTGTCCTTCATTGCCCCGTTGGCGGGCTTGCTGAGCTCTGGTAATTTCTTTGTCGATTTCTAAAGTGAAGTTCACGATATGGATTATACCTTTCCTGTTATCGTCACGTGAACTTGGCATAAGATGCTTCGCCGCTTCGTATTACCGCGCGAGATTGGCGGCTAATCCACGAACCGGTACTTCAATAGCGTCCACACCGCTTCGAATGCATCTCTTAACTTGATCTTTTTTCCTTGTGAGTAATCCCGGGGATTGAATGAGATCGGCACCTCGAAGATGCGATAATTCTGTTTGAGCACTTTTGCAGTGAACTCGGGCTCAAAGTCGAACCGTTTTGCGCGAAGTTTCATATCCTCGATTACCTTGCGGCGGAAGACTTTATAGCCGGTCTCCATATCAGTCAGAATGGTGTTGTACAGGATATTGGTCATCAAGGTGAGCAATTTGTTGGCGACAAGATGCCAGAACATCGTCACCCGGTGCGGGCCGCCGAGAAACCGCGAACCATAGACCACGTCGGCTACGCCTTCGCGAATGGGTTGAAGCAAAACAGGATAGTCGCGCGGGTCGTATTCCAGGTCGGCATCCTGGATCAGTAACACATCGCCCTGCGCCGCATTCAACCCAGTGACAACCGCCGCGCCCTTGCCTTTATTTCGCTCATGCAAGATGACGCGAATCTTCCCCTTGCCATCCAGTTTTTTTAGGATTTCCCGGGTTCCATCCTGCGAGCCGTCATCGACGACGACGATCTCCTTCGCCAGTTTGGTTGCTTGCACGCGCCGCAGAATCTCGCGGATATTGTGTTCTTCGTTGTAAACCGGGATAACAATAGATAGATTCATAGTAGGGATTATAACGGCGGGCAGGCGCCGGGTTGCGGATTCAATGCAGATGCAATATTGGTTGTCGTGGCGCTCAACATTCAGCAGTATAATTCAGCCGCGCACTCCAGATAAATCTTAACCACATCTCAATGTGGGAGGCAGAATGACGAATCCGCTAGGAAAAACCAACATGGGTACCGGGCTGTTTTCTCCGCCCCCAATCAACTCGGTGGAAGACACGGGTCTCTCAGCGCTTTGGTTGCAGGATCTGACTCTGAAAATCCTTTATTCGCAGGGGTTTTTGAGCGGTTTCAAAATTGCCGAAACGATCGCGTTGCCGTTTGCAGGAGTCACCGACAATATTTTAGAATCGCTGAAACGCGAGAAATTGATCGAAGTCAAATCATCGCAGGGAGGCTTGGGCGAAGGCTCGTACACCTACGGCATCACCCAGGCGGGAGTTGCGCGCGCGCGCGAGGCGTTGGAACGCAGTCAATATTCGGGCCCCGCACCGGTGCCTTTCGAAGTGTACAACGAAGCGATCCGCCGTCAACGCGCCGGCAGGCTCACGGTGACCACGCGAACGATGCGCCAAATCCTTTCGCAACTCATCATCTCTGAAAAAACCTTTCAAAAATTAGGTCCCGCGCTCAACTCCGGCTCGTCGATTTTTCTGTACGGACCTCCCGGCAATGGGAAGACGAGCGTGGCGCGCGCATTTGGCAATCTTGCATTGAGCCAGGTTTTGTACGTGCCCTACGCGCTCTACCTCGATGGACAGGTGATCAAAGTCTACGATCAAGTCAGCCACCGCCTCGTGCCGGAAGGAGAGGGTGGTTCCTCCTCGGGCACAGGGAGCACGGGCAACTTGCGCACCAGCCAGCGACGAGACCCGCGCTGGGTGAAGATTCGTAGACCCTTTGTGGTAGTTGGCGGCGAGTTGACGCTTGAAGGCTTGGACTTGGTATACGACGATGTGCACAAATATTATGAGGCGCCCTTTCAAGTGAAAGCCAACGGCGGCATTCTCTTGATCGACGACTTCGGGCGGCAACAAGTTCGCCCGCGCGATCTGCTCAACCGTTGGATCGTCCCGCTCGAAAACCGCGTGGACTTCCTCACGCTTCACAATGGACGTAAAGTTGAAGTGCCTTTCGACGTGACGATCGTCTTCTCGACGAATCTGCCCCCCAAAGATCTCGTGGACGAAGCCTTCCTGCGCCGCCTGCGTCACAAGATCGAGATTGGCGACCCGAGTTACGAAGAGTATCGCGAGATCTTCAAGCGTGTTGCTTCGGATAAGCGCGTGGAATATAACGACCAGGGGCTCGCATACCTGTTGCAGGAATGGTACATCAAACGGAATCGCAAACTGCGCGCCTCGCATCCGCGCGACCTGTGCGACCAGATCCTCGACATTTCAAGTTACCTGGGCGTGCCGCCGGCCATGTCGCGCGATATGCTCGACCGTGCGGCAAGCGCCTATTTTGTAGATATTTAACCCAATTTGTTCTCCAACTTTTACGGATTACGCTTCGTAGTATCATTTGCGTAATCCGTAAATTTTTTATGATGATCGAATCGCTTCCCCAACCTGTTATTTTTGCCCATCGCGGCGCTTCGGCGTACGCGCCGGAAAATACCCTTGCGGCATTTGAACTTGCTGTTGCGCAAGGAGCAGACGCTATTGAGTTGGATGTGAAACTCACCACGGATGGGCACGCCATTGTCTTGCATGATGATACTGTTGACCGCACAACGGATGGCACCGGGCGGGTAAAAAATTTGAGGCTGGTTGATCTTCGAGCCCTCGACGCGGGCAGTTCATTCTCTGAAAAATACCGCGGCGAGAAAATTCCGTTGTTGGAGGAAGTCTTCGAAGCGGTCGGGAGACGCGTGTTCATCAATGTGGAATTGACCAATTACGATAATAAAAAAGATCATCTTGTTGAAACCGTGTGTATGATCGTCAAGAAATTTAATCTTCAGCAACATATCTTTTTTTCTTCTTTTCATGCGAAGAACCTGGCCAAAGCGCGGGGCTTAATGCCTGGCGTGCCTCGCGGCTTGCTTGCGATCAACGATTATCGAGGGATTTGGCAGCGTTCGTTTATGTTTGCGTTTGGGGATTATCATGCGTTACATCCCTATTTGGAGAATACCTCGCCTCAGCAGGTGAGGCGCGTCCACCGCATGAAGAGGCGAGTCCATGTGTGGACGGTAAATGCGGAGGCAGATATGCGCCGCTTGTTCCGCTGGGGAGTGGATGGTATTTTCACAGACGATCCGCTACTGGCGCTCAAGGTTCGAGGGGAATTGTGATAGACGTGAAGAAAGCGCGTCGGGTTGTGAACCAGTTTCACTTGGGGAGAAGAGACGGGCGTTCGTCATGAATCCCAGGCGGTTCCTCCATTTCGTTTTAGCGGCGTTTATCGCCGCATCCATGCTCTGGCGCGGGCCGGCGGTGGGCGCCCAGTCGCAGGCGCAGGCTATCTTGAATTCGATGACGCCGCAAGAGCGCGTGGGGCAATTGTTTCTTGTCACTTTTCGAGGGACAAGTATCGCGCCCGATTCGAAAATCTACGATTTGATCGTCAACCGCCATATCGGGGGCGTTGTGTTGTTGACGGAGAATGATAATTTTGTCGATGCGCCAGAGACGGTTCCCAGCGCTTATCAATTGGTCAGCGATCTTCAAAATCTCGAGTGGGAGGCTACCAACTCGCTTTCGCCTGCCGATGCGCCCAATGAGTACATTCCGTTGTTCGTTGGAATCTCGCAGGATGGAGATGGCGCGAGGCACGACCAAATCTTGAGCGGGCTGACCCCTACGCCTTCGTTGATGGCTGTCGGCGCGACGTGGAATGCGACTCAAGCGGAACAGGTGGGGGCTGTGCTGGGTTCTGAGTTATCTGCCATCGGATTCAATTTGATTTTTGGACCGTCTTTGGATGTGGTGGAAACGCCCAACCCCTCTGCGTTGAGCGATCTCGGCACAAGCGTGTTTGGCGGCGATCCGTTTTGGGTGGGGAAGATGGGCGGCGCATTCATTAAAGGTCTCCATAACGGCAGTGAGAGCCGCATGGTCGTGATTGCAAAGCATTTCCCCGGGCGCGGCGATTCGGATCGCCAACTCGGAGAAGAAGTGGCAACGGTGCGAAAGTCGCTGGAGGCGTTGAAGCAGGTTGAGTTGTTTCCATTTTTTGCCGCGGCAAATGCGACAGACCCCGCCTCCAATGCGGATGGGTTTTTAGTTTCTCACATTCGATATCAGGGATTTCAAGGGAACATTCGAGCGACGACGCGTCCCGTCAGTTTGGATTCATCTGCCCTGCCAGCCATCCTTGCCTTGCCGGAGTTTCAAGGGTGGAGGGGGGACGGCGGCTTGGTGGTAAGCGATGCCCTGGGGAGCAACGCGGTGCGCGCGTTTTATTCGCAAGGCGGCGAGAATTTTTCATTGCGTTCAGTGGCGCGCGACGCTTTTCAAGCGGGTAACGACTTGATGTATCTTGGGAACATCAAGTCAGACTTGGGAACGGATGTCACGTACGAAACTACTGTGGAAATACTCGATTTCTTCACACAGGAATATGTCAACGATCCCGCCTTTGCCCAGCGTGTGGACGCGGCTGTCGCGCGCATCCTCGCGAAAAAATTGGGAGTGTACGATGGAAATTTTTCGGTTTCGGAGGTGATTACCTCCATCCTTGGTCTTGGTTTTACCGGTGAATTGCAACAAGTGAAATTCGAGGTGGCGAGCAATGCCGCCACACTGATCAGCCCCGACCCGCAAGAGTTGGGCGCGCTCTTGCCGGCCCCGCCGAACCCCAGCGATCGAATTGTGTTCCTCACAGACGCCTCCACATCTCAACAATGCGGCGCGTGCGCCCCGAAGGACGCGCTGGCGGTGGATGCTCTTCAAAAAGCGGTTGATCGGTTGTACGGTCAAGGTGGGAGCGCGCAGGTGTTCAACAGCCGCATGAATTCATTTTCGTTTCGTGAAGTAGAACTGCTCCTCAATGGCGAGAGCGAAACCAACATCGAAAGCGCGTTGGAGCGCGCAACCTGGGTGGTCGTTTCGCTGGCGGATGTGAGCGCCAATCAATTATCGTTGTTGCGCCGCTTTTTTTCCGAACGCCCAAGCCTGATACGCAACAAGAACATCGTCTTGTTTTCGTTCACCGCGCCCTATTATCTCGATGCTACCGATATTTCCAAGTTGACGGCGTATTACTCCCTGTATAGCAAACAACCCGCGTTCGTCGATGTTGCCGCCCGTTTGTTATTTCAACAGATCGCGCCGGGGGCGTCGCCGGTCTCCATTCCCGCTGTGGGATACGATTTGATTGCCGCGCTTTCGCCGAATCCATCGCAAGTGATTCCTCTCGCGCTGGATATTTCGACGCCGGAGTTGACCGCCACACCCGATGTTCTCGCGCTACCGGCAACCGCATTGCCCCTTTTCAAGATCGGTGATTCGATCGCGGTTCGCGCCGGACCTATATTGGATTCCAATGGGCGACTCGTACCCGACGGGACGATTGCCCGCTTCACCATGTCCACGCGTGATTCGGGAGGCGGAGTTTTACAGCAAGTGGATGCTCCCACTGTGGATGGAATTGCGCGTGCATTGTTTGTGATCGACAAGCCGGGCTTTGTGGAAATCCGCGTGATGAGCGAGCCGGCGTTGATTTCCGAAGCGCTGCAATTTGACGCGTCGGATGCGGGCGTAGCGGTGACCGTGATTGCTCCCACTACGATGGTGACGCCAACCGTCACTACCCCCTCGCCTACGCCGGTCGTGGAAAACGACCTTGTTACGCCGGATGGGTATCCTCGTCTCGGCGGGTGGATGTTAGCTCTGCTGGCGCTTGTGGGCGGCGCCGCGCTTGTGTTCTGGGCGGCAAATAATTTGAGCACCACGCGTTGGGCGTTACGCTTTACCCTGTGCGCGGTGATTGGCGGTCTGTTATCCTACAATTATCTCGCGCTCGGTTTACCCGGCGCGGCAGATTGGATCGCCTCCGGCAGCGGCACATTTGGGGTGTTAATCTTGATCTTCGGCGGAGAAGTTGCGGGGATTTTTACGGCTTGGGTTTGGATGCGTTGGTTTAGCGGGCAAGGGTCGCGAGCAAACTGACAAGTAAGAGAACAGCCGCGCTCCACGCGAGTGTGGTTTCAGTTGGATTGTCGAGAAAGTCTGAAACAGTTTCGGGGCGTGGGCGACGCAAGGGCAGGGGATTACTCGGCGATTCGCTGAACCCAAGCAGGGCTTTGCGGAACTCGTCCACCGATGACGGGCGTTCATCGGGATGAAGCGACATTGCCCATTGGATGGCTTTCTCGGTTTTTTGCGAAACCTGGGAATTGATCTCCCGAATGGGAATCAGGCTGGCAGGCGAGAGGAAACGTTTGCGCGCGTCGGCGGGCGATTCGTTGGTTAGCAGGTGATACAGCGTGGCGCCGAACGCGTAAATATCCGAACGAATATCCGTGTGCACATCGCTTCCGCCATATTGCTCAAGCGGAGTGTACAACGCCGTTCCCTGTCCTTGAATGATGGTGATGGTCACTTCTTCCGGGGCGAGAATTTTCACCAAGCCGAAATCTACAAGTTTGATCAAGCCGTAGGGCATGAGTTTGAGGTTGCTCGGTTTGATGTCACGATGAACGATGGGCGGTTCCTGTCCGTGCAGATAAGTAAGCGCGCTGGCGATCTGTTCCGCCCAGGCGAGCACTTCTTTTTCGGGCAGGAAGTGATGTTTGCGCCGCGCCTCGATCATCAGGTGACGCAAGTCGTTGCCGGGCACATAATCCATGACCAGATAATCGCGCGGTCCATTCGAAAAAAAGTCTGACACTTTGGGCAGGTTGGGATGATCGAGACGCGCCAATATGGTTGCCTCGCGCAAAAATTGTTCGCGGGCTTCTTCGCGTATTTTCTCCGGGAGCGCGCGATCGTATTCGACCTCTTTCAGCGCGCACTCGCGTCCTTTTAGGCGTGTATCGTCGGCGAGATAGATCGAGCCCATGCCGCCTTGTCCGATTCGCTCTCGGATTTTGTAGCGACTGCGCAAGACCTCCCCGCTCTTCAGGGGTGGGAGCAAACTTTCTCCTTGAAGTTGTTCGCTTGTTAACTCCGCAGTTCAACTGCCGAGCAAACAGGGCTGTGTGGATTGGTCGTTTCTCGCAGGGTCAATTCGGCGTTGGTTCTGCACAGAAACGCTTGTTTATGCTATATTCCAGATGACTCTGGTTCAACGATTCGAACCAGACAGATGCGTATTATAAACTCGATTCACTTACTTGACATCCAACGTCATTAAAAGTTTATGAAAAAAACAGAAGATTATCCATTATTGATCGCCGAGGATGGGCCACTCAAAGGGAAACGCTGGCAGTTAAGTCAGGCCATTGTGTTGGGGCGCGAATCCACGTGTGATGTGGTTGTTGCCGACCGGCAGATTTCGCGCTTTCATGCTCGTATGACGCCGACCACAGAAGGTGTGATGCTTGAGGATCTGGGGAGTAAGAACGGAACTTATCACAACGGCATGATGCTCTCCGCCCCCGTGATGCTGCAGGATGGCGACCGCTTGGCTGTGGGAATTGCCCAACAGTTCACATACCTCACCTCCGATGCCACCATGCCCCTGCTCGAAGGCGGCAAACTGGGCAGGTTGAAGATCGATCAAAAATCCCGCCGTGTATGGGTGAAGCAAAAACAACTTGATCCGCCTCTTTCCGCGCAACAGTTCCGATTGTTATGGCTTTTGTACGATAATCAGGGACAAGTGGTCAGCCGTCCCGATCTTGTGACGGCGGTCTGGAGTGACGATCAATCTGCGGGGGTATCTGATCAGGCGTTAGACGCCTTGGTCCGCCGCCTGCGCGAACGTCTTGCCGCGCTCGATCCCTCGCACCAGTTCATTGATACGGTGCGCGGTCACGGCATCCGATTGGATAACCCGTCAACGTAATATGTTCGTTTCGATGCGCGAAAAATCCTGTGCTGATTTTCATTCACAGGATTTTTTAATTAGGCTTCCTTGTCATTCGTTATAAAATAGAGTACATTAACTATCAGCACGTTCGTTCTAAAATTGTTTAGGAGAAACTCATGACCGACTCAGGTTTTTATCTTGGGCGCGAATACGACCCGAAAACGCAGAAAGTAACCGCGAAAAATATCAACTACGATCCCGCCGACCTTACCACTCACGCGGTCGTCACCGGTATGACCGGCTCCGGCAAGACCGGTTTATGCGTTGCTTTGCTCGAAGAAGCCGCATTGCAGGGTATTCCCGCCATCATCATTGATCCGAAGGGCGATCTCACAAATTTAATTTTGCACTTCCCCGAACTTGCCCCGCAAGATTTTCAACCGTGGATCGATGCAGACCTCGCCCGCCGTTCCGGTAAAACTCTCGAACAAGTCGCAACGGACGCTTCCACTTCGTGGCGCAATGGTTTGAAAGAATGGGGGATGACGCCAGAACGCGTGCTTGCGTTGAAAAATTCCGTGCAATTTTCCGTTTTTACACCGGGTTCTGATTCGGGAATCCCTGTCAGCGTGCTTTCCTCGCTTGCCGCGCCTGAAATCTCATGGCAGGATAACCGCGAAACCCTGCGCGAGCGAATTGCAAGCACAGTAACGGCTCTGCTAGGACTCGTCGGCATCAACGACATTGATCCCATTCGCTCGCGCGAACACATCTTGCTTTCCAATATCTTCGAGAACGCATGGAGTCAGGGCAAAGATGTTGAACTCACCGAATTGATCCTGCAAACACAAACCCCGCCGTTCGACAAACTTGGCGCGTTCCCGGTGGACACCTTCTTCCCCGCCAAAGATCGCATGGAACTGGCGATGGTGTTGAACAATATCCTCGCCGCGCCAGCGTTTGAATCGTGGCGCGAAGGTCAATCGCTCGATGTAAATTCGTTGCTCTATACCAAAGAGGGCAAGCCGCGTCACAGCATTTTCTATCTTGCCCATCTTTCTGACGCCGAGCGCATGTTCTTCGTTACGTTGTTGTTCTCCGCCGTCGAAACATGGATGCGAACGCAAAGCGGCGCAACCTCCCTGCGCGCGCTCCTCTACATGGATGAAATTTTCGGCTACCTGCCTCCGCTCGGCAACCCGCCATCCAAACAACCTCTCCTCCGCATGTTGAAACAAGCGCGCGCGTTCGGTTTGGGTTTGTTGCTCGCCACACAAAACCCGGTGGATGTTGATTACAAAGGTTTGTCCAATGCCGGCACGTGGTTCATCGGCAAACTGCAAACCGATCAAGATAAAAACAGATTGCTCGATGGTCTTGAAAGCGCGGCGGGCGGCGTCTCGCGCGGCGTGTTCGATAAATTAATTTCATCGCTCGGCAAGCGCGTGTTCGTCTTGCATAACGTCCATTCCAAAGCGCCGGAGTTATTGCAAACGCGCTGGGTGATGAACTTCCTCGCCGGTCCCATCACGCGGACTCAAATCCCCGCGTTGAATCAACTCGCCAATGCGGACGCTTCGCTTCCGACTCAGGGTCAGCCTGTTTCGCCCTCCTCGGCATTTTCCACGCCTCAACCTTCTTTCATGGCGTCTACCCCGCAGCAACAGCCTCCAGTCTCTAGTCTCTCATCCTCTAATTCCCAATTCTCCTCCACCAAACCCCCGGTTCCTACCGGTGTCCGCGAATATTTCCTGCCGCAAAATTATTCCCTGCCCGAAGCGTTCAAAGCCGCGAATCAACCCGCTCCCACAGAAGCGATGATCGAAAGCATCGTGTATAAGCCGGCGTTACTGGCGTCTGCCCAGATCCGAATCCTTGACCGCAAACTCGGCGTGGACAGCGAAGTGACTCGCACGGTGGTCGTCGCGTCGCCTGAAAAGCGCGGAATGGTCCGCTGGGAAGATCAAACCTCCATCGGCAAATCCCTCGACAATGTGGATACATCCCCCGCGCCCTCCGCAAAATTCGGGACATTAGACGCGCCGCTGAACGATCCCAAATTGATGACCGCTTTGCAAAAAGACTTCACCGATTGGGTCTTCCGCAATTCATCCGTCACTGCGCGGGCGAACCAGGCGCTGAAAGTGTTCGCCGGTCCCGATGTGACCCAGTCCGAATTCATGACCGCCTGCTCCGATGCGGCGCGTTCCTTGCGCGACGCTGAACTCGAGAAGAAGACCTCCGCCATTGATAAGAAGATCAAATCCATCGAAGATAAAATCTATCGAGAAGAACGTGAACTCCGGCAGGATCAGGAAGACGCGAGAAACCGCAACATCGAAGCCGGGCTAAACGGGGTGGAAGCGGTGGCGGGCTTGTTTGGGTTGGGACGCAAGAAGAGCCTTTCCACACCGGTCTCAAAGTTCCGTATGGCGAAGAACGCCAAGGAAGATGTGCGCGAGTCGGAGGAAGCCATCCAGCAATTTAAGAACGATATCGACGATCTTCAAAGACAGCGTGAACAGATCGCGGCGGAGATCACGGAGCGCTGGGGCAGAGCCGCCAGTGAAACAACCGAAGTGACCGTGAACCCCAAGAAGACCGATGTGTATGTGAATTTATTCGGCGTGGGCTGGATGCCCTACTACCTCGTGAACTCCGGCGGCGGCTTGCTCGAGCTTCCCGCATTTGGGGTTGAGTAACTGCCGCATTGTCATATGTTCTGGGTCATTTTTGCGGTTGCGTTTTGGGGTTTCTTTCACTCGTTCAACTCAACTGTTGCGGTTAAGGAATTTATCCGCCGCGCGTTGGGCGACGGTTTCATGAAGTTCTATCGCCTCGCTTTTAACGTCGTTGCGGTGTTGACCTTTTTGCCGATCCCATTCCTGTTGCTTGCGCTTCCCAGTCGGTTGCTGTATCGCGTCCCGGCTCCGTTCATGCAGATGATGATCGCCGGGCAGGTGTTCTTCGCCGCTTGTTTATTCACCGCCCTATATCATTACGGGATCTTATATTTTATCGGCTTGCGACAGTTGGTTGAACTCCCCGGTGAGCGTAAACTGGTTGAAAGCGGTTCGTATGCGGTCGTGCGGCATCCCTTTTACACGTATTTCCTCTTGTTCCTCTGGCTGACCCCATTGATGACGGTAAACTTGTTGATCGCGTACCTCTCGCTAACCGCGTATATTCACATCGGCATTTACTTCGAGGAGCGAAAATTGCTCCGCGAGTTCGGCGAAGAGTACGCCAAATACCGGGCGAATACGCCAATGCTCATCCCCGGCTTGAAATTTGGCAGGAACAAATCGCGCTCGCCTCTCGTTTTAGAACCGCAATCGACGGACAAGGCATAACTCGTTTTCTTAGTTGAGACTTAAGTTTGCCTGACCGGTGAAGGTATAATTTTTCGCGTATGGCTTCCATTTCCAAACCCTATCAACCCATCCCTGTTTTACCGCAAATCCTTGCCGCGCTTGTGAGCGGCGTGACGTTATTCCTCGGCATTCTCATCGCGTCGACGCTGGGTTATCAACTGATGTATGCCGGGCGAATCTTCCCTGGCGTTTCCGTTGCCGGTGTGGACCTTTCCGGGCTGACGCGCGATGAAGCCGCGTTGAAGTTGAACCAAACGCTGTCGTATCCGATCACCGGAAAGATATTGTTCCGGGATGGCGAAAAAGTTTGGGTCGCGTCCCCAGCCGAGTTAGGCATGGTGTTCGATCCATCCTCCACAGCCGGAGCCGCCTTCCAGTTGGGAAGAAGCGGCGGGTTATTCGGTTCATTAACCGGTCAAATTCAAGCGCGAAGTTCAGGCGCAGATGTGCCCGCAGTCATCCTGTTCGACCAGCGCGTGGCGACCCAATATCTGAGTCAGATCGGCGCGCAGATCGATCAACCGATGATGGAGGCGAGCCTGCAACTCGAAGGGACGAATGTGGTCGCCAAAGAGGGACAGGTAGGGCGCGAATTAAAGATTGAAGCGACAATGGTATACCTCGGCGCGCAATTGCAGACCTTTACCGACGGCGAAGTGTCGCTGGTGGTGCGGGAGATTCAGCCTCAGATTTTGGATGTGAGCGCGCAAGCCGAAGCGGCGCGACAGGTTTTGAGCCAGCCGCTTACGCTGACGATTCAAAACTCGACGGAAGACGACCCTGGCCCGTATGTGTATGATGTGCGGATACTGGCAGGTTTGCTCGGCGTGCAACGCGTGCAAAACGGGTCGCAGACCGAAGTGCATGTTGTGTTGAATTCTGAGGGGTTGCGGAACCTGCTTAACCCGATCAAAGCGGAAGTGGATCGCGCGCCCTCCAATGCCAAATTCGTTTTCAATGACGAAACGAAGCAGTTGGACAAGATGGAAGACTCGAAAACGGGGCGCGCCATGGATGTGAATGCCAGCATCTCAACCATCAACGACGCGTTATTTCGTGGCGAGCATACGGTGGCGCTGGTGATCAACGAGGCGCAACCGCAAATCCCGGGCACGGCAACGGGCGAGGAATTGGGCATCACCGAATTGATCGCCTCTGAAACATCCTATTTTTACGGTTCAAGTCAGGAACGAATTCAAAATATCACAGCCGCCGCGGAACGCTTTCACGGCGTTATGATCGCGCCGGGCGAAATCTTTTCGATGGGCGCGGCAATGGGCGATGTGAGCCTCGAAAACGGATTTGCCGAAGCGCTCATCATTTTCGGCGGGCGCACGATCAAAGGCGTGGGCGGCGGGGTGTGCCAGGTCAGTACCACATTATTCCGTACCGTGTTCAACGCCGGCTTCCCGGTAGTGGAGCGGTATTCCCATGCCTACCGCGTTTCGTATTACGAGATGACTGCCAGCGGCGCGGTTGACCCCGACCTGGCAGGGCTGGATGCCACCGTCTATTTTCCCCTCGTGGATTTTAAATTTAAAAACGATACGCCTTATTGGATCTTGATGGAAACGTACGTGAACGAAAGCGGTCGTTCGCTGACGTGGAAAATGTATTCCACCTCCACCGGGCGCACCGTTTCGTGGGATACAACAGGACCCGTCAACATTGTCCCTGCGCCATCGCCCCTATTTGAAGAAAACTCCGACCTGAGCAAGAACGAGATGAAGCAGGTGGATTACGCCGCAAACGGCGCGGATGTAACCGTCACGCGCACTGTATATCAAGATGGCGCTGTATTGTTTCAGGATCAATTCGTCACACATTACGAACCCTGGCAGGCAATCTGTCAATTCGGGCCCAATTCGAGAAACCCCGAAAAACTTGCGGCAGAGAAAAAATTATGCCGCAATCCATCCACCTAGGCGGTGGTAGAATTGCCCGCTATCGAGAAATGAGGTTCCATGATTGATGCAAACCTAAAAGAAATTCTACGATGCCCCAATTGCGTTCGCTCCACTGGCGGTGAACTTATCTTGCACAAAGATACATGGTTCATTTGCAAAGATTGCGGGCGCAAGTATCCCGTCGTGGATGACATCCCGATCATGTTGATCGAAGAAGGGGATAAGTGGGTTGGCACAGCGGAAAGCGCCCTGCCGATCCCGCCTCCCTCGAAATAACGTGAGCGCGCTGCAAGACCTCCTGAACGACCTCACCAGCGGAGACGAAGCGCGGGCAGAAAAATCCGTTTCGGCGCTTGTTGAATTAGGTCAAGATGCGATTCACGCGTTGTTAGAGTTGACCGCCTCTTCCGAAGTGGATACCCGTTGGTGGGCGGTTCGCGCGCTTTCGCAATCGCCTCGTGTTTCGACGGGACAGTTGATCCCGTTCCTCAACGATACCGCCCCTGAGGTTCGCCAATGCGCGGCGCTGGGGCTGGCGGAAAAACCCGAAGAAAGCGCCGCCCAGCCGCTCATCCGCGCATTGAGCGATGCCGACTCGATGGTCTGTAGTCTCGCGGCGCATGCGTTGGTCAAGATCGGCAAACCCGCTGTCCCGTCGCTGATCGAGGCGGTGAATCACAAATCGCAAGCGGTGAGAATTCACGCCATCCGCGCGCTGGCAGAGATCCGGGATCATCGCGCGATCCCCGTATTGATGCGGGTGATCGAAGAAGATTCGGCCGCGCTGAGATATTGGGCAAAAGAAGGTTTGGAACGACTTGGATTGGATATGGTGTATTTAAAACCGGTGTAATGAAAATGAACTTTCTAAAAAACATGAAACGCCCCTCGATAGGGACAATGATATTCTGGGTTGCGATGGCTGGACTGGCGATCGGCGCCTTTGTCGCTATCAAAAACCTGACGACCTGTTGGGTCTTGACCCCGCTCCCCGGCTGGGCTCCTTCAGATTGTAAAACCGTGCAAGCAGGGGTGGATGGTCCTTCCCTCACGAATAGCGAAGGCACGCCTGTACCGGGACCGGAGAACTTGCCTGACCCGGTCATCATCCCAGCCAGCGATTTGCCGCCCGCCTGGGATGGAGCAAGCCGCATCACCGTGTTGATCATTGGGTTAGATGCGCGCGATACCGATACCAGCGCCCCGCGCTCCGACACGATGATTTTGTTGACGATAGATCCGTTGACCAAAACTGCGGGCATGTTATCCATTCCGCGCGATATGTGGGTAAACATTCCGGGCTTTGGGTATAGCCGGATCAATACCGCCTATTCTTCCGGCGAAGGCAATAAATTACCGGGCGGCGGACCAGAACTTGCGCGAAAAACGGTGGAGCAATTCATCGGCGTGCCGGTGCAGTATTACGCGCAGGTCGATTTCAACACATTTGTTCAATTCATTGACCGCATCGGCGGCGTGGATATTTACAACGACGAGGATTTGCGCCTCGATCCTGTGGGCGGCGGCAAGGATAAGATCCGGCTTACCTGTTGTGGTCCCCGCCATTTGGTTGGAACGACGGCGCTTGCGTATGCCCGTCACCGCAAATCTGGCGAGGGCGATTTTTCACGCGCCCAGCGCCAGCAAAAGTTGATCCTTGCGATTCGCGACAAAGTGCTCGACCCGGCGAATTTCCCCACGCTGATCACCCAGGCGGATGATTTCTACAACGAGTTTTCATCCGGCATTCGCACTAACATGCCGCTTGATGTGGCGATCCAATTGGCAGTGCTTGCCAAGGATATTCCACCCGACAGCATCAAGCAAGGCGCGATCGACACAACGATGGTGGCGTTTGATAATGTTATTTTGGGCGGACAGGATGCGAGCATCATGAAGCCGTTGCCTGATAAGATCCGCATTTTGCGCGATGAGATTTTTACATCGGCGGGGGCGTTGAGTCCGCTGGCGCCGCAAAACGACCTGACCGCGTTGATGCGCCTTGACCTTGCCCGCGTTCGCGTGTTGAACGGCTCATTCGCACCGGGGCTTGAAACTAACACCGGGAATTATTTCCTCGCCCAGGGTATGCAAGTCACGGAAGTTGGTCCCGCCGATCGCGCCTATGATCGCACGGTGATCGTGTTGTACGCGCCAAAACTTTATACGCTCAAATACTTGCAAATGGTGTTCGGCATTACCGAGAATGCGCTGATTCAGATCAAGCCCGATCCGGCGCAAACTGTGGATGTGGAGATCCGCATCGGCAACGACTGGGCGAATAACAATCCCATGCCGTGATGAAACTCCCTCTCAACTGAGAGGGAGTTCTTATTTTGGTTGTTGGAAGGTAAGTTTGAACCCGCCGAAATAGTTCTCGCCCGAGGATGTCTGGCAGGCGGGAGCGATTAACCCCGAAGCGACATCGCTCCCTTGCGCGAGTTGCACAGAGTAGGCGATATTCGGCGTCATAAGAAAATCTGCGTAGCCGTTACCTAACTCGGGTTTCAGGCCGGTGAAGAAGCGATCGTCGTTCGCTTCCCATGTGATTCGGATTTCCATACCCGGCATTTGTCTGCGATTTGAATTTAGCACAAGCACTTGTAATAAACCGTCTGGCAGATTCGAATCACACAAGGATTCTTGCGCGATCAACTTGAATGGGGCGCCAATGGTTGGGATTGGGGTTTGTGTAGGTCGAGGCGTGGATGCGACCAGCAGGGGTTGAGTTGGGGCAATTTCAAGCGTTGCGGTAACAATATCTTGCGTGGACGAGGTTGGAATCAGGGAGGGTGTGTTTTGCGGCTGTGTAGGTTGTGTGTTTTCCGTCTGCGCAGTTGGCGTTGGCGGCGGGACAAGGGCGATGCCGTTGCCTTGTAAAGCCGCAGATAGAAGCACGACCTGGTCGGCGCTTTGAAATTCTGCGTTAGCAAGCAGGCGTTGCGCTTGCGCATTCAATGCTTCGATAGGATCGATGTCGTCAAGCAGGGCAAGACGAGCTTTGGCGCGTTCTAAATTCCCAGTACTAACATAGGCGGCGGCGATGGCGGAACGGTATTGGTCTTTGAAGTCGTCGCGCAGGGCGCTGGGAATCGCATCGATAATTTGAAGGGGCGAGATTGTCCAGGCGTAGGCGAGCCCGGCTCCAAGTCCGAGCAGAAGCGCGAGGAGGGCGCCCCAAGGGAAGCGGCTCATGGAATCCCGCTCCAGGCTTGTAAAGCGGTGACGAGTTCCTGAATCAAGACAAGGTCTGCCTCGGCGAATTGGTTCGCGCGCGCATAGGTCAACCCTTGCGATGCGATGGATGTGGGAGATTGCGAGCCGAAAATAGCGAGTTGCCGGGCAGAGATGCCGGGGTCGCGGTGGGAGTGATATGCCTCGGCGACCATCAACACATAGTCGGTTTTGAAATCGGCGCGCAGAGTATCGGGTGTGAGGTCGAAGAAATCGACCGGGTCGATGAACCACCCGTATGCAAGGCCGGCGCCGATGCCGATCACGAATGCAAGGAAGATAAACAGCCAGCGATTTATTTTCATGGATAAATATCCGGGCAGGTGATCGGCGGCACCCAGAAACACTTCCTTACCGTTGCTGTCTTTCGACCCTGGCGGGTTTCGAAAGGCTCTGCCGCGCCGGTCCTGCCCGGACGGGCGAAGGATACCCGATGTGGGGAGGGGTGTCAATTAGGATGACGAGAAAATTAAAATCAAACAGCCAGCATGATTGGTCTGCTGGCTGTTTGTTATGTTCATTACCCGTTCAAACGCACTTGCGTGTTCCACCCAAGCCAGTAATGCAGGAGGTCGTTCATGAGTTGCTTGAACTCGGGATAGCCAACCGGTTTCACAAGATAACTGTTCGCATGGTTGTAGTAGGCTCGCGATACATCTTTCTCGGCTTCAGAGGTGGTAAGGATGATCACCGGAATCGCTTTCAGTGTTTCATCTTCTTTGATGGTTTTCAATACATCGATCCCATCGACCTTGGGCAGACGCAGGTCGAGCAATATGATCTGGGGGCGCGATTTATTCTCGGGGTTGGAGTATTCACCTCGATGTTGTAAAAAATCAAGCGCCGATTGTCCGTCGAAAAAGTGCTGGACTTCGTTCGCGATACGATGCTCTTCGAGGGTGCGGATGACAAGTTCGGCGTGGTCCGCATTATCCTCAACGAGCATGACAAGGTAGGGTCTCCCGGTAGTTTTCGTCATAATGTGCAGTTTATTTCCGAACATTCTAACTCATTTCCGGCTTTTGGCGACGTCTAAATGTCCCAAATTCACAACAAAACCGATACAACAGTCGTGTTATAATTTTGTCGGCAACAAAATGCTCATTCAACCTGGAGGATCTACCATGGAAATTTCGACTCAGGAATTCAAACATTGTGAAATGATCAAAGTCAAGGGCCGGGTGGATAGCGCGACCGCTCCGCAACTTGCGCAAGCCCTCGAGAAGGCAAATGAGGATGGCAAATACAAGTTGGTGATGGATATGAGCGAGTTAGAGTATATGTCCAGTGCGGGGTTCCGCGCTCTGCTTGCCGCGCAGCGCAATGCGAAGAAATATAATCGTGGTGAAGTTGTGCTTGTTGGCGTGCCTGATCGGATTCGTGAAGCGCTTGAGCTTGCCGGCTTTACCGAGCTTTTCAAAACCTTTGACGACCCTCTGCACGCTGTTGGGCATTTCTAAGTAGCGGAGCCCTGTTCAGGTTGGAGAAAGAGACGAAGGCAACGAAAGAGGAGCCGTCCTCGGCCATCGGTTGAGGCGGCTTCGGTTTTATCGGATGCAGACGGTTCAATTCCCGGCAAAGTTCGAATTCCTCGACGAGATCCGTGAATTTGTGGGAAACATTGCCCGCGAAAACGGCTTCAACGACCAGGCTGTGTACCACATCCAGCTTGCCGCCGACGAAGCCGCATCGAATGTGATCGAACATGCCTATGGGGGCGGCGCGGATGGAATGCTCGAGATCTCCTGTGGCGTGAAAGCCGAGACCTTGATCATTATTTTGGTCGACCATGGAAAGTCTTTCGATCCGTCGGAAGTTCCGTTGCCTGATATCCAAGCCGATCTGGGCGATCGTAAGATCGGGGGATTGGGAATTTTCCTCATGCGCAAGTTGATGGATGAATTCGAGTACGTTTCAAGCGCGCACAGTAATACGCTCAAAATGACCAAAAGAAAGGCATAAGCATGAAGCAGTCCTCATCGTCAGATTGGCGCGATCTTGCCCGTCTGGGAGAGCAACTGCTCAGCGCCTCCTCGCTTGCCGAGCAACGTATCCGCGTTGTTGATGTGGCATCACGCCTGCTTGGCGGCGAAGCGGAGTTGTGGCTGGCTGAATCCATGTTTCGCCTGCCGGACACGGAACATGATTCGATCTTTTCACCCGAGCCGTCGACCAAAGGTATGCAACGCGCCATGGCGAGCGGCAGGATCGTGACGGGCAGTAAAGGCGGAAAGTCGAAAAGTGTGACGCAACATTCGTGGGCATCGATTCCTCTGATCGATCGCGGCGCCGCCCTGGGGGCGATTCAAATTACCCGTACCAAAGGCCCCATTTTTAAGAGGGACGATATTAACCTGCTCGAGGGACTGGCTGGCGTGGTAGCCGTGAGCCTGACCGCCTCGCACCGGATTTCGGTTGAGCAATTCCGATTGAACCAGTTAAATCTGGTGAGTCAGGTGAGCGCGCAGATCGCGAACGTGCTTGATGTCAACGAACTTTCGGAACGCGTCACGCAACTTATCCAGGAAACATTCCACTTTTATTATGTGGCGATTTTTACTGTTCGAGAAAATTCTTCCGCCAACCTTCGTTTTCGTTCGAGCGCCATGGCGCAGCGCAAGGGGAAATCAAAAGCAAAAGTAGCGTTGGATGTGAAGATCGGGCAGGGGTTGATCGGTGAAGCTGCGGCAGATGGCGAGCGGATCGTCGTTCCGAACGTGAAAAAGGACGTTCGTTTTCGATTCATCGAATCGTTGCCTGAAACGCGTTCCGAGGTGGTCATCCCACTTAAGACCGAGGGGCGGGTGCTTGGCGTGCTGGATGTGCAAAGCGATCAAATCAATGCCTTCCATGCGAACGATCTGTTGATCCTCAATGCGTTGGCAGACACGATCGCGCGCGCCATCGAAAGCGCGCGGCTTTATCGTGATCTGCGCCGCCATTCGGACCATCTTGCATTAATCGCCGACGTTGGTCGGAGCGCGAGCGCCTCGCTCGAATTGAACACGCTCATGAAAAATGTATCGGACTTGATCCACGAGCGATTCAAGGTTCCGCATGTGCATTTATTCACTGTGCATCGCAACCGCCGTATCATCGAATATCAAGCGGGTAGCGGCGAGCGCGACGCGGGTTCGGAAGGGTTCGCGATCTCGATGGATAACTCGTTGGGCATCATTCCCTGGGTGGCGCGCGAAGGGAAGACGGTGGTTGCCAACGATGTGCGCAAGGATAAACGCTATGAGTCTTCGCCTTTTCCGCCGGAAAACACTAAATCTGAAATTTGCGTGCCGTTGTTGTACGATGATGAAGTGGTTGGCTTGCTCGATATTCAAGCGGATCGCTACAACGCCTTCACGGCCGAGGATAAATTCATGTTCGAGGCGGTGGCAGATCATATTGCTATTGCCATTCACAACGCCGCTCTCTACCGTTCGGAGCAATGGCGGCGGCGCGTGGCAGACAGTTTACGCGAGGTTGCCGGCTTGATCTCGGCAGACGAAGATGTGGACGATGTGCTGGACGTGATCCTCGCTGAATTAGAGCGCAACCTGCCTGTGGATGTATCCGCGATCTGGTTATTGGAAGACGATCAGTTGTACCTTGCCGCAAGCCACAACATCGATGAAGATGTGCTCGAAAGCGCGCTGTATGGTTCGGCGGAAGCGTACGATGGGCTGATGCAAGTGGTTCACTCGCAAAATGCAGAGATCCGAAAACCTACAGACCCGCTCTGGGTTTCCGGTATGGCGGCGGGCTTCGATCAGAATTATTCCGCGCTGGCTGTGCCGTTACGCGTAGGAGACCAACCCTTCGGCGTGATCACCCTCGCGCACAGCGCGGCGGGTAGGTATGGGCGCGAAGCGCAAGCCGTTGCTACCACCTTCGCCAGTTACGCGGCGGTCGCCATCGAAAACACGCGCCTGTACGATGTGGCACAGGAACAGGCCTACGCGTCGGCGGCATTGTTGCAGGTGGCGCAGGCAATTGTCAGCCTGAATGATCTCGATGAAACCCTCGGTACCATCATCCGTATCATGCCGATCCTCACCGGCGTGCAACGCGCCGCTTTGTATCAATGGGATGCTTCTCATGAGCAATTTGTGCCCACACAAAATTATGGGCTGAGCATCGAGGATGAAAGACAATTCTGGGAGCGGTCGTTTTCACCGGGTGAATTTGCTTTTCTCGATTCGTGCCGCGGCGCGACGGGGATGTTGGCATGTCAACTCGAAGGGCAGGAAGGGCTACAGGCGTGGTTATCAGCCAGCCCGTCGGAGGAAGCGAATCTTGCCAATCCAAATGCTTTGCTGTTCGCCGTCCCGATCGCCGTCAAAGATACGTTGTACGGCGTGATGCTCATCGAAGAGGCGGAAGGCGGTTTGCGTTTCCGCGCTCGTCGTCTGGAAATCATTACAGGGATCGCCCAACAAGCCGCATTGGCGATTCAGAACGACCTCCTGCAAAAGGAGATGGTGGTGCGCGAACGCCTCGAAACGGAAGTGCAGTTGGCTCGCCAAATTCAGCAGACCTTTCTCCCTGACGCGCTCCCGCAAGTGCAGGGCTGGGACTTTTCAGCCCGCTGGAAAACGGCGCGCCAGGTGGGCGGCGACTTCTACGATGTGTTCGACCTGCCCAACGGAAGGATCGGTTTGTTCATCGCCGATGTGGCAGACAAAGGCGTGCCTGCCGCGCTGTTCATGGCGCTCACACGGACGCTGGTGCGCGCCGCGGTGGTTGAAACCGAGTCGCCGGCCGAGGCGTTGGCGCGCGTCAACGAACTATTGATTCCCGACACACGCCAGGGGATGTTCGTAACGGCGATTTATGCTGTATTGGATATTGAAAGTAACGAATTAACCTACGTCAATGCGGGGCACAACCCGCCGATCTGGATGAAGCATGACGGCTCGATGGAAAAACTCACCCGCACTGCCATTGCCCTCGGCGTTTCGACGGATCATGGCGTGGAGCAGAAAACCATCCAACTTGCTGGCGGTGATAACATCCTTTTCTACACCGACGGCTTGACCGAATCGTTCAATAATGAGAATGAGTTCTATGGGGAGGCGCGCCTCACCGAGGCGCTATTGACAAACACTTGCACAACAGCTTCCGAGTTGATCGACGCGGTGGAGAAATCCCTGCTCGATTTTATTCAGGATATGCCTCCCGCCGATGATTTGACGATGCTGGTAGTGAGGCGGGTGTGAATCGGCGCGCGGGTGTTTGCGGTCAATCTGACGGCTTGTAAAAAAACTCGCTTCAAAAACGAAGCGAGTTTCATGTTAATATTTTGAGTCGGTTTAACCTTCCGCTTTGATCTCCCCCGCTTCATCCTGTAATTTCAACCCGCGCAAGGCATCGTCTAAACTTGCCGCGTCGCGGCGCGTGCCGGCGGCGGGGGTGCCGCAATAGGGGCAGATATTCCATGGGAGTTCCATCAGTTTGTTGCAATTCTCGCAGTTCTTCTTCAACTTTGTGTGGCAGTTTGGGCATACCTGCCAATCGTCTTTGACGCGCCGCTCGCAACCGGGGCAGAGCGGTAAATCTTCGAGAGCCTGGAGCAACGCTTCTTCCTCCAGTGTCTTTTGGTAATCCTCCTCGAGCGTTTTCTGCGGACGGAGGATCAAATAGACGAGAATGCCGGGCAGGCTCAATACGGCGACGAGAAGCGTTGCCAACGTTTGCACGAGAGGGTCGCGCGCGCGCGCGCGGATATCGCGATACGTCCAAATGACAAGCGCGATCCATAACGCGGCGATGAAGGCGGCGCCAAAACCCGTCAATACCAGGATAATGTTGCTTAGAAACGAAGGGTCAAGATTCATACGGTGTCGATATTTTATCTCATAATGCGGCGCGCGGGAAATTTCAACCTCAACACGAATTCAGGTTCGGGTATACTTTGCCCTATTCAATTACAGGAGTTGTTACATGGAATGGCTTTCCCAACCTGAAGCATGGATCGCATTGATCACGTTAGTGGCGCTGGAACTCGTTCTCGGTGTGGATAATATTATCTTTATCTCGATTCTGGCGGGTAAACTGCCAGTCGAACAACAACCGCGCGCGCGTACCACGGGCATTGCCCTTGCGGTGATTACGAGGTTGCTGCTTTTGCTCTCCCTTTCGTGGATCATCAAACTCGAAGACCCGATCGTCAATTTGTTTAACCTTCACCTATCGGGTCGGGATCTGATCCTGCTCGCAGGCGGCATCTTCTTGATCTGGAAAGCGACGCATGAAATTCATGAAAAACTGGAAGCCACGCAAGGACACGCCTCTGCCAAAGTCCACGCCGCATTTTGGAGCGTGATCGTGCAGATCATGTTGTTGGACATCGTCTTCTCGCTCGATTCGGTCATCACCGCCGTCGGCATGGTAGATGAATTGCCGATTATGGTCATCGCTGTGATCGTAGCCGCGTTGGTCATGATCTTCCTGGCGGCGCCTCTCAGCGCTTTTGTCGAGGAACATCCCACGATCAAGATCCTGGCGTTGAGCTTCCTGTTATTGATCGGCTTCACGCTGGTGGTCGAAGCTTTTCAAATTCATATTCCAAAGGGATACATTTACTTTGCCATGGGCTTCTCGGTCCTTGTGGAGATGTTGAACCTGCGCTTACGCCAACGCTCGGAAACGCCCGTAGAATTGCGCAGCGCGTACGACGCCAACGCGCCTGTCCCTGCTATGGCGGCGGTCTCTGCCGCAACGCCTCGTGTTGTGAAAACATCTCCAAAAAAGAAAACTGCGAAGAAGCGAAAATAGGTTTGAACAAAAGGACTTCTGCGAAATTCAGAAGTCCTTTTTAATTCACACTCTCAAGCCTCACTGATAACTGTTCACTGATAACTACTCGCTTCTCACTGATCACTTCTTTCACTTCTTCCCATCCCTCGCCGCCTTCATGAATCCCACGAACAGCGGATGCGGCTTCATCGGGCGCGACAAAAACTCAGGGTGGAATTGACTCGCCACCATGAAGGGATGATCGGCGATCTCGACGACCTCAACCAATTTGCCGTCAGGCGACATGCCAGAGAAGACCATGCCACCCTTTTCAAAATCTTTTTTGTAGTTGTTGTTGAATTCAAAGCGGTGACGGTGACGTTCCTCCACTTTTTTCTCGCCATATGCCTTGGCGGCTTTTGAGCCCTCTTGCAATTCGCACGGATACAATCCCAGCCGCATCGTCCCGCCCATGTCTGTGATCGCGCGTTGGTCGAGCATCAAGTCAATGACGGGATATTCTGAACCGCGATCAAATTCGGATGAATTCGCGTCTTCATGGTTCAACACTCCGCGCGCGAAGTCAATGCACATCACTTGCATCCCCAAACATAGACCGAGATACGGAATTTTTTTCTCGCGAGCATACCGCGCCGCTAAAATTTTCCCTTCGATACCGCGCGAGCCGAACCCGCCAGGGACGAGGATGCCGTCCGCGTTTTGCACCACATCCCAGCCTTTGTCCTTTTCAAGGTCAGCCGCGTGCACCCAGCCGATCTCCACCTCCACATCGTTGGCGAGCGCGGCATGTTTCAACGCCTCGCGCACCGACATGTACGCGTCTTGCAACTCGACGTACTTCCCAACCAGCGCAACTTTCACCGTTTGTTTTGGTTTCCTCACGCGCTCCACAAGTTTTTCCCACGGTTTCATGTCGACTCTGCGCGTGGATTTCATGTTCAATTTTTCAACGAGATAATCGCCGACGCCTGCCTTTTCCAACAACAGCGGGACTTCATACAACACATCGCTAGTGATCATCGGCACAACAGCTTCTTTTTCCACGTCGCAGAACAACGCGATCTTGTCGCAGATGTCTTTGTCCACGGGATAATCCGAACGCGCGATGATCATGTTCGGTGAAATGCCAATGGAACGGAGCGCCGCGACGGAATGTTGTGTGGGCTTGGTTTTAATTTCACCCGTCGCTTTGATATACGGAAGCCACGTCACATGGATGAAGAACACGTTCTCGCGCCCGACCTCGTTGCGGAGTTGCCTCAGCACTTCGAGAAACGGCTGTGATTCAATATCCCCAACTGTGCCGCCGACTTCGACCAATACTACATCCGCATTTGTTTCCTTGCCAATGGACGCGACTCGCCGCTTGATCTCGTTCGTGATGTGCGGAATTACTTGGATCGTCCCGCCGAGGAAATCGCCGCGCCGTTCTTTGCTGATGATCTCCGCATACACTTGTCCACTTGTGAAGTTGGACGAGCGGCTGAGGCGGATGTCAATGAATCGTTCGTAGTGACCCAGATCGAGGTCCGTTTCCGCGCCGTCGTCGAGGACGTACACCTCTCCATGCTGGTACGGACTCATCGTGCCAGGGTCCACGTTGATGTACGGATCCAATTTCTGCACCGCCACTTTGAATCCGCGTTCCTTGAGCAAGAGTCCCGTCGCCGCCGCAGTCACACCCTTACCAACCGAAGAAACAACCCCGCCTGTAAAAAATAAATATTTTGTGGTCATAAAATTCCTTTCAGTTTATTCGCGCTGAGCGGAGCGAATGCAAGTCGAGCGCAGACGAAGCGTCGCTGTTACAAGAGGATAGCTTGCTTCGTCGGGCTACGCTTCGTCTTCGTTCGCCTATCGGCTCACTCCGCTCAGCGCGAGCTCTCCTCGCAACGACATGGTTAAAAGAAACGGGGAGGGCGTTTCAGCCCTCCCCGTCGGGGATTGCGTTATGTGTGAGTTGCTGGCAATTCTTCGACTTCATCCAACCAGCTTTACAATGTCTTCGGCGGCGCGCCGCATCTCGAGAAAGATCAAACCAAGTTTTGCCTCATGCCGCGCCATAGCGGTCAAAACCGCCTCCTGCCCAATGGATGTCAACACGATCGAACCCGCATCACCTTTGATGTACACCTGCTCCAACCCGCCGCGTCCCAACTCGTTGGAGATTCGCTCGCCGAGTGAAAGCATCGCCGCCGACATCGCCGACACGCGATCTTCCTCCACGCCTTGTTGCAAAGCCGAAGCCATGATCAACCCATCTACCGAAACAACCGCCGAAGCCTCGATGTCGGGCGCAGCGGCTTGCATGTTTCGTAATCGGTCCACGATCTGGTCGGCGCGGGATTTTGTCATAACGATTCTCCTAAAATTATCTGCCAAAGTTTACCATACTTCATTTGCCCCGTCATTGCGAGCGAAGCGAAGCAATCCCCAACACGATGAGGGAGATTGCTTCGCCGCTTTGCGGCTTGCAATGACGGAGAATTGTTGACCCTCATTTCCCTTCGTGTTAAACTTGAACGTTCGATAAATGAAGACCCGCCTCTTTCTCCCCCTCGTTTTGCTCCTCCTCGCCGCGCAGGATTCGCCGCCTGTAGCGATCACCTCTCCCGCGGCTGGAGAAATTTTGCATGGCGAAATAACCATCATCGGCTCGACGGATATTCCGAACTTTTTCTCGGCTCAATTGGATTTCAAATACGCTTCGGACTCAGCCGATAGCTGGTTCCCCCTAGCCGCCTTATCTCAGCCCGCGCTTGATTCGCCTCTATACCTCTGGAACACCGCCTCCATCACCGACGGAGACTACATCCTACGCTTGCGCGTTACCCTCGCCGATGGCACACTCCAAGAAGCGACGGTTCCCATCACCATCCAAAACGACGCGCCGATCTTAACCCCAACGCCTGCCATCACATCCACGCCCGAATCCTCCCTCGGATTCCAAGTCCCAACTCCATTCCTCCTCGCCGCCTCGCCGACTCCCACCGAAGTCCCGCGTCCCACGCCGACTCCTCTTCCCGCAAACCCCGCCTCATTGACTCAATCCACCATCCTCACCAGCCTCGCCCGCGGAGCAATCGTCATCTTAGCCTTATTCATTTTCTCCCTCATCCTCCTCCGCCTCCGCCAACCATAACCAACCAATTCTCTCAATTCTCTAATCTCCAGTCTCTAATTACGAATTACCACTTACCAATTACCCCTCACTCACCTCACGGAACTCCTTATGACAGAACCCTTCCTCCTCATCGGTCTCGGCAACCCAGGACGTGAATACGCCAACACACGCCATAACTTTGGCTTCATGGCAATTGACCGTCTCGCGGTTCGACTCAACGCGCGCGGCATGAAAGTGCAATCGAAAGCCATTGTGATGGATTCGAAATACGAAGACCACAAACTCATCCTCGCCAAGCCGCAGACGTACATGAATCTCTCAGGTCAATCGGTGCAGGGACTGGCTCACTTCTACAAAATTCCCAACGAAAACCTGATGATCCTCTCCGACGATCTTGATCTGCCCTTCGGCACAATCCGCATCCGCGCCTCGGGCGGACCTGGCGGACAGCGCGGCTTATCATCCATTTTGGAAAAACTCGGCACGAAAGATATTCCGCGCATGAGACTCGGCATCGGTCGCCCGCCTGGAAGAATGGACTCCGCCGATTACGTCCTGCAAAGCTTCTCGCGCGACGACTTGCAATCCCTCTCCGAACTCCTCGACCGCGCCGCCGACGCCGCATTGGAATTTGTAACCAATGGCTTGACCGCCTCGATGAATAAATTCAATGGTGATACTTCGGTGGTTGAGTAGTCCCGCGCGTGCTGAGCGGAGCGATAGCGAAGTCGAAGCATCGCGGGACGTATCGAAACCACCAGTACGTAAAGAACTTTTGTAACAAGTTTAATTTACGGCTTGCTGGTTTCGATACGCCCTCGGCTATCGCCTCGGGCTACTCAACCAGCGACATATAAGATTAAATGCTCTCTATCCTCTCCACCATCCGCTCGCTCCCTCAATATCAGCACCTCCTAACCCAACTCAAAGCGGGGAAACATATCGCTGGGCTGGGACTTCCGCGCGCCGCGCGTTTGCCTGTGCTTGCGGCGTTGCTCGAAGATATTGGTCAGCCGATCCTATTCATCACCGACCGCGCCAACAACGCGCTTTCACTGTTCGATGAGTTGGGATTTTGGGTCAAGTCGCCGCGCTATCATTTTGCGGAGCCGAATCCGCTGTTTTACGAACAAGCCGCGTGGGGCGTGACCACCCGCCGCGACCGCTTGCAGGCGTTGACGACACTTTCCACTTTCCATTTGCCGTTTGCCCAAAAACCCGAATCGCCGCCAATTATTATCACCTCCGTCCGCTCATTGATGACGCGCACCATGCCGCGGCGAGACTTCCTCAAGGCGTGCAAAAAATTATCGGTGGATCAATCCATTCAACCTGATACGTTGTTGCGATCTTGGGCAGAGATCGGATATCAACGAGTCAACACCGTGCTGGAACCTGGACAATTCTCCAGCAGGGGAGGGATTCTCGACATTTGGGCAACCGCCGAGACAATGCCCGTCCGCTTGGATTTCTTCGGCGACGAGATCGAAACGATCCGCAGATTCGACCCCGCCTCACAACGCACGATTGAAAAACTCGATTCGATTCTCGTCACGCCTGCGAGGGAGTATCTTGCCCTTGGCGACCATGAAACGGAATTATCAGAATTCCATATTCCATTGCTTCATTCACAACCTGCGACCCTGCTCGATTACCTTCCTCAAAAAGCAATCGTGCTGATTGACGATGTCTCGATCATCGAATCTATGGCGGAGGAGATTGAAGCGCAAGCCGTCAAATTCAGGCAGGACAGCATCGCGGACGAAACATTGTCCGTTGATTTTCCATTGCCGTATATTCCGTGGTCGGAGTTGCATGATGGCGTGCAGAGTGGTTTGGTGGAGTTTGGGTATTCAGGGGGAGAGCAGTTATCAGTGACCAGTGATCAGTCGCTGAGTAGTTGCTTCGGACATGACGAGCGATTCGCTGGGAGGTTGAAACCGTTCATCGAAAGCGTGGCAGGCCTCACGTCGAAGAAAGAAGCGGTTGTCGTTGTGTCGCGTCAAGCCAAACGGCTAGAAGAACTTTGGGGCGAGTCGAATGCCGAAGAGTCGGAATCCAATAAACCAATATTTATTGAAGCATCCTTATCAGAGGGATTCGTTCTCAATCTCCAATCCTCTAATTCTCCAATTCTCTCTTCACAATTACCAATTACCAATTACCAATCACTCCACCTAATCACCGACTCCGAAATCTTCGGCTGGGAACGCCCGCAACCCCGCGCGCGCCAGCGACCTGTCGCCGAGACTCCAGAATCGATTTACGCGGACTTGCAGGTCGGCGATTACGTGGTGCACATTGATCACGGCATCGGGCGTTTTGGCGGATTGGTGCAACGCGAGTTGGATAATCACGCGCGCGAATTTCTCGCGGTGGAATATGACGGCGGCGGACAGTTGTATGTGCCTGTGCATCAAGCGGATCGGTTGACGCGTTATGTGGGCGCGGAGGGCGCGGCGCCCGCGTTGGATCGTTTGGGCGGGCAGGAGTGGCACGAGAAAAAAGGACGCGTGAAAGCCGCGGTGTTGGAAGTGGCGCAGGATATGTTGGACTTGTACGCGCGGCGCAATGTGGCGCTGGGATATTCATTCAAGCCCGATACCGCGTGGCAAAAAGAATTGGAAGATTCGTTTCCGTATGTGGAGACCGAAGATCAACTGCGCGCGTTGAACGACATCAAACGCGACATGGAATCGTCGCGCCCGATGGATCGTCTGTTGTGCGGCGACGTGGGTTACGGCAAAACCGAAGTGGCGTTGCGCGCCGCGTTCAAAGCCGTGATGGACGGCAAGCAGGTTGCGATTCTTGTGCCGACCACTGTTCTTGCACAACAACATTACGAAACATTTTTGCAACGACTCGCCGCGTTCCCTCTCAAAGTGGAAATGCTTTCGCGTTTTAGAACTCCGCGCGAGCAGACGACGATTTTGCATGGGCTCGCCATCGGCGAGATTGACATCGTGATCGGCACGCATCGTTTGATCTCTGGCGATGTGCAATTCAAAGAACTTGGCTTGGTGGTCATTGATGAAGAGCAACGCTTCGGCGTCACGCACAAAGAGCATCTCAAAAAACTCCGCACCGAAGTGGACGTGTTGACTCTCACCGCCACGCCGATTCCGCGCACGCTCTACATGGCGCTGACGGGCGTGCGCGATATTTCGAATCTCAACACGCCGCCCGAGGAGCGCTTACCCATCGTCACGCATGTCGGTCCGTATTCGCCGAAACTTGTGCGGCAGGCGATCCTGCGCGAACTCGAACGCGGCGGACAAATTTTCTTCGTGCATAACCGCGTCCAGACCATAGACGCAATGCGCGCGCATCTCAATCAACTCGTCCCCGAAGCGAACGTGGATATCGGTCACGGGCAGATGCCAGAGAATCAACTCTCCGATGTGATGCACCGCTTCAACAACGGCGACACCGATATTTTGTTGTCAACGACAATTATCGAATCAGGATTGGACATCCCCAACGCGAACACGCTCATCGTGGATCGCGCCGACACCTTCGGCTTGGCTCAGCTCTATCAACTGCGCGGCAGGGTCGGACGTGGGGCTGCGCGCGCCTACTCCTACTTTTTTCGCCACAACAAGCTGACCCCCACCGTGGACGGTCAACAGCGCCTCGAAGTGATCGCCGAGAACACGCAACTCGGCGCAGGCTATTCGATCGCGATGCGCGACCTTGAAATTAGAGGAGCAGGCGATTTACTAGGCACGCGCCAACACGGACACATCCAAGCCGTTGGGTTTCATTTGTATACGAGGTTGCTGGCGGATGCGGTCAGGCGTTTAAGGTTGGCAGGTTCCATGTTGAAGGTTGAAAACCCTGCTATTCAACCTTCCAACCTTCAAACTTTCAACTTGCAACCGATGTCCATGCCCGTCAACGTAGACCTGCCCCTCGCCGTCGGAATTCCCGCCGAGTACATCCCCGATCAAGATTTGCGTTTGCGCTTGTATCGCCGCATCGCGGACTTGCGCGACGAAACCGAAATTGACGCGCTGGCATCCGAGTTCAAAGATCGCTTCGGTGAGTTGCCCGAAATGACCGCGAATCTGTTTTATCAGATGCGAGTCAAATTACGAGCGGAGAAAGCGGGGCTGTCCTCCATCAACTGGGAGAGCGGACAGATCGTCTTGCGCTACCCAACTCCCACAAACGGAACCGAGCCCAAACGCCTCGCCGATTTAGGCGCGGGCATCCGCGGCGGCAAGTCCGCGTATTGGTGTTCGTTTGGGGAGGCGTGGGTGGGGAAGTTGTTGGAGGTGTTGGGGATGTTGTAACGTCACCGCCCGTCATTGCGAGGAGGACGAAGTCCGACGAAGCAACCTCCGTCGCCGTGTTGGGGATTGCTTCGCCACTCGCTACGCTCGGGCTCGCAATGACGGTAATTATCACGGGACAGAACCAAAACGCCTCGCTGATCTTGGCGCGGGCATCCGCGGAGGCAAATCCGCGTATTGGTGTACGTTTGGAGATGCGTGGGAGGGGAAGTTGTTGGAGGTGTTGGGGAGGATAGTTTAATGGTTTGCGTTACCCGCTGGTGGACGGGACTAGATATTGCCACATTGACGGCGTCAGATCTCAGCCACACAAGTTGCGCTGAAAAAGCGCCGACTCACACGAGTCGGGTGGAAAGACGAGACGCTTCGCCTATCGAAAAAACTACTTTTTCGTGCTACCTCTTTTCGGAGAGGTAATCTTTCCTGGCACAAAATCACTTGCCTCAATGCCATAAGCAGCCATGGTCTCATATATGGCAAGAAAAAACCACTTATCAAATTTGGCAGCCTGATTACCTGTAATGAGTGATAAGCACAGCAATAACACCGCTACAGCAAAATCCCATATGTAAAAACTTGTCATTACCCCTCTTAACAACGTTAGTATGCTCATGAGTAACAAACTAAAACTTGTATTTCTTAGCATAACTTTGTTCGCGTTGAATTTTTCTATTTCTGAATATTCTTCAATATTTTGGCGGCGAATAAATGCATGAAGAATATTCCAATCAGACGGAGTGAACTTCACATTTATATCTGGATGAGCAACTCTGAATACATCAAACATTATTTTTTCCAGACCAAGTGGCGCGAAACGCCTATACCAATACCGTGAAATTGGGTCGAATGTGAAGCCAGCAAGATAGGATAAGATGATTAGAAGTAAGGATTGGTCTTTGATCGTTTCTCTTATTAATTGCCAATCTAAGTTTAAGACCCCGAATATTAAACAAAAATAAAATGTCGCAATTAAATATAAACTACCAGGCACTGTATACGCAAAAAAATCGTAAAGGTTAATTTTGATAGACATTTACACTACCTTGAATTGTAAGTATGGTTCTTAGCGCTCAACTGGGTTTATGCGGACGGTATAACATCTTATGGGCAGTCCGTATCCTGTCTTAATAGCCTTTAGGAAGTTCTGCAGCAGTAAATTCAATAAGCGGAGTATAACATTTGCTCCTTTGTTGTCACTCCTTCCTAGCCTTCCCGCCCACCATCACCAACACAATATTATTGTTATTCTTCATCTCCCTCATTCTACATCTTCACCGCCCGCGTGGCAATGTAGTTGGGATGATATTTCGCCAGCGGCGAATCGGACATCACGTCTTCGTACAGGTCGGTGATGAGGAATCCCGCCGAGCATTGTCCGCCGAGCGGTTGTTAGCTTTCTGGTAGGAGGCAAGATGGTGCTCAACGATGTTTCTCGATTTGTTCCCTAGTTATGATTTTCTGGTTAGGTCCATCTTTACCGATGATTAACGAATCGTCTGTCCACCGAATATCTCCCCAGTTATCCAATGCTTCTGCAATCGAATTCGTTTGACCTAATTCAATATACTCGAAATAATTGGCGTTTCCAACATGGACTTTACATACAACATTATAAGAAGTCCCGTTCTCTGGAATCGCAATGACTACCGCAGTATAAAATCCTTTACCATATTTCCAATCAGGAGATCGGCTGACGGTCACTAAATTTTCAAGTTTGTAACTAGCATGTTCAACTTCATCCATAGAGGCATCAATAGATGACATGATTTTGCCCGAGATAAAGGACAACCAAGTCCAAAGGCAAAGGACTGCAAAAATTACAATATTTTTTAGAAGTTTACGATTCATTGTGTTTGCAAATTTATCTTCGCCTTCATTCTACATCTTCACCGCCCTTGTAGCAATGTAGTTGGGATGATATTTCGCCAGCGGCGAATCGGACATCACGTCAAAGAGTTGCCCCACACTTTGAGAAAACCACGGCTTGTAACCTTTTAATTCTTTGAAATTCAGAATGAATATTTTATAATGTGCCAGGAACTTGATTTCTGTTCATTCAAGGAGGTGGCTGGGAAATATTTTCAGGGGCGCTCTGAACTACGGCAAACGATCTAACGAGACAACCATGAGGAGATTGTATGAAACGATCAGTTCGTATGTTTGTTGTATTACTGTTGGTGGGATTGATCCTGATGCCAGCCCAATCATTGGCGCAGGCATCGAATCTGGCAGGCGTGGGCTTGCTGGACGACTTCAACCGGGCGAACGGGGTATTAAACGGAAATTGGTCTGGCAACCGATCAAAGTATCGCATCTTGAACAACCAGTTGTATGTCAATAGCAGCGCGTCGAATGCGGATATTTACTGGAAGACCGCTCTTGGCGTCGACCAGGAAGCCTATGTCACCTTTGTCGATGTAAAAGATACCGCTACCGAACAAAACCTCCTGCTCAAAGCGCAAAGCAACCGCACCTGGGGCGATGGCGTCATCGAAGTCCTTTATGACGCGAATCATCATGTTGTACAGGTATGGACGTGGGAGTGGCCCAAAGGCTGGGTCAAATATGGCAATGATATGCCCGCCACCTTCGCGGACGGCGATACTTTCAGCGCCCGCGCTTATGGCAACGGGTTTGTCGAAGTTTATCAGAACGATACCCTGTTAGGCGCGCGAGATATCACTGCCTGGCCTCATTATGCCAAAGGCGGATATGTCGGTCTGTGGTTCATCGGCGGGCGCGGAGCCATCCTCGATGATTTCGGCGGCGGGACGATCATCGATCCTCCGTACCAGCTTGTCGACCTCCAATTGCTGGCTTTCAATGACTATCACGGGTACCTCGAGACCTCTGGAAACCCGGGACCCGGTAACGTGGGTAGCGACCCGGCTGGCGGCGGCGAATTCCTCTCCGCGAAACTTACCCAACTCCGCACCGGACACGCAAACAGCCTGACCGTGGCGGCGGGCGACTTGATCGGCGGTTCGCCTTTCCTCTCCGGCATGTTCCACGATGAGCCGTCTGTCGAAACATTGAACGCCATGGGGCTGGATGTCTCCAGCGTCGGCAATCACGAATTCGATGAAGGTGTGGTCGAACTCCTGCGTATGCAAAACGGCGGTTGTCACCCAGTGGATGGTTGTTACTTCCCGAGTGACCCATACCCCGGCGCAAACTTCAACTGGCTTGCCGCAAATGTTGTCAACGATGTGACCGGCGATACAGCCCTGCCCCCATACTGGATCGACGAGATCGACGGTGTCAAAGTCGGCTTCATCGGCATGACCCTCGAGGCGACCAACACGCTTGTGTCGCAATCCGGTATCAATGGCTGGACCTTCCTCGATGAAGCGGATACCGCCAACGCGCTCGTTCCTGAATTGCAGGCGCAAGGCGTAGAAGCGATCGTGGTGCTCATGCACGAAGGCGGCTCGCAAACGCCTCCTCCGGGCGCGGTCAATGCTTGTGTAGGCATCAGCGGACCTGTGGTGCAGATCAACAATCTGCTCGATCCCGCCATTGATGTGGTGGTGACGGGTCACACGCACCTGCCATATAACTGCCTGCTCAACGACCCGAATGGAAATCCTCGAATTGTGACGAGCGCGTATTCGTTTGGGCGTGTGGTCTCCGAGATCAACCTTGTTCTTGACCACCGTACCGGCGACATCCGCCGCGACCTCAGTTCGGCTACCAATCATACGGTAGTTCGCGCGCAATTGACGGCTGATGCCGCCATAACCGCCATCATCAGCAAGTGGAAGGTGATCAGCGACCCGATCGGTAAAGCGGAAGTGGGCGCCATCACGGCTGATATTCGCCGCGCTTTCAATGGAGCCGCCGAAGATCGCGGTTCCGAATCGAACGCCGGTAATATGATCGCCGATGCCCAACTCTTTGCAACCCAGGCTAATGGCGCGCAAATCGCGTTCATGAACCCGGGCGGCATACGCTCCGATTTGATCTTTGCCAAGTCTGGCGCAGAGGCGGTGGATGGTATCGTCACCTACTCGGAAGCGTTCACGTTCCAGCCGTTCAGTAACATTCTGATGACGATGCCCATGACCGGCGCTCAGGTTCAGTCTGTGCTTGAAGAGCAGTGCCAGCCAGCCGGCTCGAGCCGTCCGTTCCTGCACCTTGGCGTATCAGTTGGGTTCACCTATGATCTCTCCAAGACTTTTGGCTTGGTGGATCACGACAACAACCCGACTACTGCGCCGGTTAACTCGTGCACGTCGATCACGGTCTCGAACATCATGTTGAATGGCGTTCCGCTCAACCCTGCGGATACGTACGTGGTGACGGTCAACCAATTCCTTGCCGACGGCGGCGATAACTTCGGCACCTTCAGCGATATCGACCCGTCCCTGCGCATCGGCGGCGGCATCGACCTCGACGAACTCATCAGCTACTTCGCGGCGAATAGCCCCGTCTCCCCCCCGGGAACGAACCGAGCTAACGAACTGCCATAAGCATTAGAGAGAGTCGTATCAATGAATCAGGGTCGCAGAAATGCGACCCTGATTTTTATTTCTTCACCGCCCGCGTGGCAATGTAGTTGGGATGATATTTCGCCAGCGGCGAATCGGACATCACGTCTTCGTACAGGTCGGTGATGACGAATCCCGCCGCGCATTGTCCGCCGAGCAGGTCGGTGAGCGAGTGACCGAATTCAAGGGGCAAACCTTTTGCGAGATATTCGTCCAAATCTTCTTTCGAGAGGCTAGTCACGTCCGAATAGGGGATCGAGTGCGCGACTTCGAGTATGTTCTCGTCCATTTTGAATAAGTCGAAAATGTAGTGGACGGGGTTCATCGAGCCTGTCAACAAAATCCCGCCGTGACGGAGGACGCGATAACATTCCCTCCACACGATGCGAACATCTTGCATGAACACCGTCGAAACAGGGTTGAAGATCAAGTCGAACGATTCATCGGCAAACGCGGACAAATCCGCCGCGTCGCCTTCGATAGTTTTGAGGGTCACGCCTTCGCGTTCGGCAACGATTGAATCTTGTTTGAGTTGAGCGGGAGAGTTGTCGAAGACGGTCACGTTTGCGCCGAGCGCGGCGAAGATGGGTCCCTGCTGACCGCCTCCGCTGGCGAGGCACAACACGTCCGCGCCGTTGAGGGGTGGAAACCAACGATGGGGAGTTGGGATATTTTCCGTGAGTAAAACTGAAAATTCTCCGCGCTTCGCTTTCTCGATGACCTCGTGAGTCACGGGCTGAGTCCAGCGGTTGTTCGAATCCACTTCGCGGTTCCATGCGTCGCGGTTGTACGTGCGGATGTCCATGTGTGATTCCTCTAGTCATGTCACCCTGAGGGAGCGATAGCGACCGAAGGGTCTCGCTCGCGGTGGGTACAGATGCTTCGCGCTACGCGCTCAGCATGACATGAAGTTAGTTACTATCCAAACAAAACCATCAATCATCCTTGCTATTCTGTCGATTACAGGGATTTTACATGGGGATAATATTGTTGTAAATCGGATTCGTAAAATGAATGTAAAGGAGTTCATTATGCGCCATTCTTCAACCCGTGTTCTGTTTTTCATGAGTCTTGTGGCGGCTTCGCTTGCTTGCAAAAGCCAGGCAACCCCTACTGCCGCGCCGCCGCTGGCGGCTGAGACGATTAAGTTCGACTGCACAGCCAACTCGCCCGATTGTCCTCCAATTGAAATCGAGGGCGACTCGCCTGCGCTCCTTCCTAGCGGAGAAGAAAGCCCCTTCCGTGGATTCGCCGACCCGTCGGTTCGACGCGATCCCGTCTCGGGAGAATTATGGCTGGCGTACTCTGCTCCGAATCTGTATGTTGTGCACAATGATCGCCCGTCGCCTGGCGTCGAGATCCATCTTGCATCCAGTAAGGATGGCGGCGCGTCCTGGCAATATCAGGGAGTGTTGTGGGAAGTGCAAGCCGCGAAAAATCCGACAAACAATGAAGACGGAACGATAGATCACGAAGTCGCCAACCTTCTGCCCGTGCAAACCGAATCGGGCGTAACGTGGTACGGCGTTCGTCTCGATTATTTCCTGCCCGAAAAAGGCGCGTTCAAGGCGCGTCCCTTCGATAGTTTTCACCTGCAGATCGCTCAAGCCGATTCCCCGCTCGCGCTGGCGGATGCTGAAACCGCCATTCTTTCAACGGATCAAACCGCGCCCGAATGGAATGCCGATCTAAATTTGGCGTCTCTCGACCCCAGCCTCTCGCGGTGCGCCATGTGGAATGAGCCCGCGCTTCATTTTCAAAATGGAGAGTTGTTCCTCGTCGTCCGCTGTCTCGTTTTTGAGTCTGGCGTCGCCGCTGTAGAAAATAGCGACCTGATCCTTTTTGCCGCCGAACCTGCGGCTGACATTCACGATATGAAATGGCGTTACGTCGGCGTATTGGCAGGCGGCGAAGAGGCGCAACAACTCGGCGGCAACGGCTTGACCCAAGTGGATCTCTCCCTCGGCGTGGATGGTCAATTGCTCGCTATTCTCACGCCAGATTCATGGAGTAACGCCGAGCGAGATTTTATCCATTATGGCTGTAGAGTTGTCGAAGTGGAGTCTCTCGATCCGCCCGCGCTCAAAAGGGATGAGCAGGGCAACTTGATCGTACGAGCGGAAGTAACGACATCAGACCTTCCCGCGCTGGGTCCAGGCGCATGCTCGTATGACCCTGGCATGACAGCGGGGCTGATCATTACCAGGCGCGTAAAGTTGAACTCCTCGATGGAAGCTTGGTTGCACGCTACGGGCATTACGCCGTAGTTGCTGGGTATTTACAAAATGTCAATAAAAATTTTTTCCCTTTGTGTTGTGTTCGTGTTACTTATTAGTTCGTGCAACATGGGTAATGCGCCTGCGACTCAAATTGCGTCACCTTTCCCTGAAGTGGTCGAGTCGCCTCCCGCAACTGCGACCCAGCCTCCAGTCACGAATGAAGCGAGCGTTCCAGTTACGGAGGATTATGCCATCTTCTCGATCAACGTGCAGGATTTTTCGCATCCCGCCGAATCTGCCGCGGTGTTGAATCGCATCATTGACCTGCACGAAGAATTGAACGTGCCAGTGGATGTCTATCTCACCGATGTGATGGCGCGAATCTACGCGGAGCAATATCCCGATCTGTTGGCGCGATTGAAAACGTCGCCAGTGGTTGCGGTCTCGTATCACTATCGCGCGCCGCGACCATATGCCAACAATTACGATTGGCTCGGCTTGAGCGCGATGAGCGCCGACGAGTTGTATCAAACGGTGATGCGTTACGAAACGCGCGCGGTTGATCCTGTAACGGGACAAACAACGGACGATGCGGGCGGCTATCAATATGTTGCCGATGTGATCGGGTATGCGCCGTACGCGGCGTCGTCCATTGCGGACTCGGCTGAAATTGACAGCGCAGTTTTGCAAGTGTTCAACGATCTCGGCGCGCAGATGACGGTGGTGCATGGTCGCGCGTTGAATCTCGGCGACATGAAAAAAGGTTTGCCGATCCGCCCCGAACATTATGATTACAAATTGTTTGAATTCGTCGGGCAGGATGCAATGACGAGTTTTGAATCCGCGCTCACGCAAGCGCATGAGTCGGGCGGCGTCGCGCCGTACTTTGTCGGCGTGAAGATGCACGATAACGATTTCTTCGCAACACGATCCGCATGGCTCACCGTGTATGTGGATGGCGGCAAACGCCCGAATTGGGATCCGTCGCTCGCCGCGCCCTTGCTCACACAAGCCGAACAAGACGCGATGTGGGCGTTGTATGAGCAAACCGTTCGCTACGTTGCTTCGCAAACGAGTCGCGTCACGCCAGTCAACATTCCAATGGTTTTGGAAATGTTGAAATAATGAATCTCGTGGGGCGGGATGTTATCCCGCCTGCCAATTGGTGTGCGGGATGCCATCCCGCACCACGACTAAAAAGGACTTCCCATGAAAAAACTTTTCACCCTCGCAATTGGATTAATTTTACTGACAGCCTGCGTCTCCGCCCCGTCTGCGCCTCAGACTCAGCCTGAGCCTGATTCAGTTTCCCCAACCGAATCTCCGCTGACAGTTCCCTCCGCGCCTGCGACGACAGGCACAACGCTTTACATCTCTGCCACCATGCATATCGAAACAAAATTCGATTCGTGGCCCACAGACACCGAAGCCTTCCTCAACTTCCTTCAACAGACGACTGACGCAGGCATTCGCTGGTCCATTGGCGGCGACATTGGCTGGCTCGAAAAAGCGGATAACGCCCAGGAGATCGTCCAACGTTCTGCGGCGATGGGCGTGCAATGGGATAACCACGCGCACAGCCCGAATGACTTTGGAAAAATTGCGTACATCCTCGCCTCGTGGGGCGTCACACCGACGGGCGTAATAAGCGGTTTCTTGATCAAGGACTTCGATGGTTTGCAGTCAAGTTATTCGTATCAAGGCTATTCATGGTCGCCGATGGTAATTTGGGGCGGAGTAGTCTGCCCTGGTCACAAAGATGGATGTGATGATTTTTCCGTGAGTCTCTACCGCCCAACAAGTAGTTCGCAATTTGAAATTCACGACCCCGCTGGTCAATTGATCAAACTCGGTGGAGGAAGTCACCAACTGGCAGATGTAGAATCGCTCGCCGCAGAAATCGCGCAAGGACAACACCCGTATCCCGTCATTGGGTACACCATCATGGTCGAGCCTGAGACGTATCGAATTGCAACGTCGCCCACCGATGATATCAATGCGATCCTCGCCTTTGTTGACCGCATGAATGCGTATCCCTTTGTTCGTTGGGCGACGATTGCAGATACCGCGCAGGCGTGGGTCAACGCGGGCGAAGCGGCATTTCAGATCAGCGAATAGGATGCAAAATAAAACGACTTCCGCGTGGAAGTCGTTTTTGATGTTGATGCAAAATACTTTACGGGTTCGGCGTTCCCTGCACAGCGATTCCCACCCATGTAAAGCCGCGCTTCTCGCTGATCGCGCCAGCCGATACCCACACGGGTTGACCTTGCTCGTCCACGCCGTTCTGGCGGACAGTTGTGACCCACCATTGGATCAAGTGTGCGAGATTATCGTTCGGGCGGAAAGAAGTTGGGACGATGTACTTAGTGTCAGCCACATAATCGGTGATACGTAATTCGCCGGTGGTCACATCTTCGATGATAACTTGATATCTTTCGGTATCGCGCAAGGTTCCCACAGACGCCCATTGCAAAGTTACCACATCGTTGGCAAGGGTGAACGCCGCGCCGTTGGCGGGGAGGAGCAGGCTTGGGGCGGGATAGGGAGGCGGAAGCGTCGCAGTAGGAGTTGGTCCCGGCGTGGCGAATCGGGCGCATAAGGGAATCAATAGATTTTGCCCGAGGAGCACATTGTCGGTGGATAGCCCATTCCAGAATTTGATCGCATCCTGAGGGACGTTGTAATTGAGGGAGATCGTCGAAAGGGTGTCATTTGCCTGCACAGTGTAGAACGCCGTTTCGCAGGCTTGAAAGGTTTGCGTTGCTTCGTTGGGAATATCGGTAGGAGGCGGCGCGGGCGTTGCCGTTGGGTAGGGAATTTTCAATGGTTGCCCAACTGAAATTAAACATTCCGACGATAACTGATTGGTGATAATGATACTTTGTACTGAAACTTTGAACGTTGCCGCGATCACACCGCAGGTTTCGCCCTCGCGCACAGTGTAATCGAACGGTGGCAATGGCGTTTCGGTGGGGATTGGCGTGTCTGTAGGGAGTTCTGTCGCTGTCGGGGTGATCGTGGCGGTGGCGGTAGTTGTGCCTTCGGCTGTCGGCGTTACAAGCGATGCGCCGGTCGCGCCAGATTGCAACAGGAAATAGATTGCAACCGCGCCGATCGCCAGCACAATGACAATGGCGGCAAGCGCGGCGGGCAGGCTGAGCGTGATCTCCGGCATGCGGCTGGCTTGGACGACCGTTTCGGCTTTCTTGGCTTTGGTTGCGGCTTTGGCGGTGAGTTCGGTTCCGCATACGAGACAACGCGTGGCATTTTCGCTCAAGCGTGTGCCGCAGGTGGGGCAGACTTGTGATTTTTGAGGAGAAGGTTCTTGAGGCATACGGGCGGGAATTATACCATCTAACGATTTCCGAGATTTTGAGGCGCTTCACCCGCAGAAGAGTGATCGAATAGGCGTATAAAAAGCCTTATGTGCCATAGAGTTCACTGCGTCTTTTGAGCAAAAACTCAGACCTCGGCGAACCCTGTGGTTTTCTTTGTTGCCTGAGCCGATTGCGACTCTACCTCAGCCCCTGTTCCTTCTCTGCCATCGTCACAACTTGCTTGAAGATTCCCAAGATTTCGTTTACTTCCTTTTTGGTGATGCGCCGCGGAGATGTGATGCGTTCGTAAAGGTTACAGTTTTACGTTTTGCATTTTATTTGTGCCTTTGTAAAACTGTCTGTCATCGCCATTGTTGTTCAAAAATAAATACGTTAAAGTACTGTATCGTTATCAATCTTTATGAAAAGGAGATGGTAAAACAATGAAGCAATGGTTTTCGTTCGTAATGGTTGCGGTGGTGATCGCCACCGCGTTGGCGGTGAATGTCGGGACTGCCAGCGCGGCTAGTTCGCGTATTGTTCTGCATTTGCCCGGGATCACTCCACAGGAATTGAAGAACGCCCACATGTCTTCCGGTCATACAAATATCCCGGTAGAGTGCGTACTCAAGGATGCTGAAACGGGCAAGGTGGTTTGCCGGGTTCCGGGTAAGTATGCCGATCTGAACGGGGTGTTGTATGTGGCGGGGAATGTAATTATGGTACATGTGCCTCAGCCGAAAACGCCTGATGCGCCCGCTACAGGATGCGGCGAGGGAGAATTACTCTGGTATTCTTGGAACTCCTACTATCTTGGAGAATTTTTCCAGAACGGTGAAATGACCGTTGAGGAGTGGGAGGGTTAGAGTCTAGTGGATACTTTGACGATTCGGCAGAAGACGGACAAACCTGGACGATTACTGGAACTTTTTGCGCTCCATTGCCAGAAGATTAGCCAGATTTGGAAGAGTAGAGATCTTCGTATCAACACGCGTCAGACTCAAACGGGACGAAGGCAAAACCTTCGTCCCGTTATGATTCTTATGATCAGATGTAGATCTTTACCTCAGCCCCTGTTCCTTCTCTGCCATCGTCACAGCTTGCTCGAAAATTTCCAAGCCTTCATCCGCTTCCTTATTGGTGATGCACAACGGCGGAGCAAAGCGCATGGTTGACTTGCCGCATCCAAGCGTGAGCAAGCCATATTCGAACGAGGTATGTTCGATCATGTTGCGGATCTCTTCGTTCGGCTCTTTGGTGTTCTTGTCTTTGACGAATTCTACGCCGATCATTAATCCCTTGCCGCGCACATCGCCAATGGAAGTGTGCCGCGCCTGAATTTCTTCCAGCGCATCTTTCATGTATTGACCGACCTCAGCCGCGTTGGCGAGATATTTTTCTTCGAGCAGTTCAATCGTCGCGAGCGATGCGGCGCACGCGATGGGGTTGCCGCCGTAGGTGTTGCCGTGCGTCCCTTTGGGCCACGTCATCACCGATTCGCGCGCAATGCACGCGCCCAGCGGCAGACCGGATGCGATCCCTTTTGCGGAGACCACGATATCAGGCTCGATGCCGAAGTGTTCCACAGCCCACCATTTGCCGGTGCGTCCCATGCCGCTCTGCACCTCGTCTACGATCAGCATAATGCCATATTTGTCGCATAACTTACGAAGCGCGGGGAAGAAACCGTCCGGCGGAACAACGTAACCGCCCTCTCCCTGGATTGGCTCCACCAGAACGCCGGCAATTTCATCGCCGGGCACGTTATGCGCGATGATCTCTTCCTCGATAAAGCGCACACATGTTTCGCCGTAATCCTCTCCCATCTTGCGATGCAGGATCGGGCGATACTCATCGGGGAATGGGACGTGCGTCACGCCAGGCATGAGCGGATAAAATCCGCGATGATAATGAGGCTTGCTGGCAGTGAACGACACCGACCCCATCGTGCGCCCGTGAAACGCGCCGAAGAAACCGATGAAGTTATGGCGCTTGGTGTGATACTTCGCTAGTTTGATGGCGGTTTCGACCGCCTCGGTTCCTGAATTGGTGAGAAATGTTTTTGCGCCCTCTTCGAACGGAGCGATCTCGTCCAACTTTTCGCTCAGGCGCACCCAGCCTTCGTGATAGAAATCGGAAGAAATATGCAGGAAATTTTCGGCGGCATCTTTCACCGCTTTGACGACTCTCGGATGTGAGTGTCCTGTCGACAGCACGGCAATGCCTGCCATCATGTCAATGAAGCGGTTGCCATCTGCGTCCCACACTTCCACGCCCTTGCCGTGATCCATCACGAGCGGGTAGGCGCGCGGATACGACGACGAAATAACCTTCGCGTCACGCTCGAGCAATGCCTTGGCTTTGGGGCCAGGCAGATTCATTTTTTTCATTACGAACTCCTTGATTGCGTAGTAGCGACTTCAGTCGCTTTGTGAACGGCTGAAGTCGTTACTACGGTTAATTTTTAGGGATAAAAAGCAACGCGTCCGACTCGGGGTCAGCCTGAGTCGCCAATGGACAATTTTGCCCCGTCCCTGTCCGCAGTCCACCATTTTGTGATCAGCCACAAAGGAGCTGTCATGCAGATACGACTTTTCATTCCACCCTCGCCATTTCGTTGCTTCGTTTGAAGCGCGCCCAGGCGAGCGCGCCCAGCAGACCCACATCATCGCCGAGCGCGGCTTTGGCAATGACTAAGTTATCCAAATAATGCGGATGAAATGTGTGCTTGCGTAAACTTTCCTCAAACGGCTTGAATAACAAATCGCCTACTTGAGAGACGCCGCCGCCGAAGATCACAATCGACGGATCAAAGATGGCGAGGTAATTTGCCACGGCAATACCGAGGTAATATCCCGCGCGCGCAAAGGCTGAAATAGCGAGCGAGTCGCCCGCAAGCGCCGCCTCCGCTATTTGTTTAGCGGTCAAGTTTGCCCTAAGCGGAGACGAAGGGTCCCCGTCGAGTTGAAGCGAGGTCTTTTGTCCCGCTTGAATCTGCTCGGTTGTGTATCGCGCGATGGCAGTCCCTGATGAAAATGATTCCACGTGTCCGTTCTTGCCGCATCCGCACGGCGGACCGTCCGGGTCAACGATCATGTGACCGAGTTCGGTGGCGAGCCCGTGAAAACCTTGCAGGAGCGCGTCGTTGCAGATCACGCCGCCGCCGACGCCCGTGCTGATGGTGAGATAAACAAGGTTGTGATGCCCCTTGCCCGCGCCGAATGTCCATTCGCCAAAGCCTGCCATGTTCGCGTCGTTGTCGAGATGCACCGGCACGCCGAAACGCTCGGAGAGTTTTTGCGCCAGCCGAAAATTTCGCCACTCAGGGATGTTTGGAGTGGCGAGGATAGTTCCAGTGTACGGATCAAGTGGACCAGGCGACGCAACGCCCATTGAAGTGACATCATCACTCCACACGTTTCCGATTGCCTGCGCGAGGCGGTCAAATACGCCGGGTTCATGCGCGTTTGTGCGCGTGCGATAATGAGCGATCGGTGTGATGCTTTCGGAGTTGTATGATGCAGTGCGGATATGTGTCCCGCCGAGGTCTACAGCGATTGTGAGCGACATGCTCGTCATTATAACTGAACCCAACCCCCTCCCCAGCCCTCCCGAACTTCAGTCGGATTTGGGGGAGGATGCCGAAGGCGGGTGGGGGTCGGGTTTGACTTCGCATCTCATCCCTGCTAGACTCATTTCATGCCAAACAACAAAAATTCGTGGCTCTCACGTTTGATTGACGAGTTTCGAGAGATCGCGCGCTGGTTTGCGCCGGGCTTGGGTGTAAAGCGCTGGTTTCTTTTTATCATGGCGGGAATCACGCTGTTGGGCGTGGGTTTTGCCATGCTCCTGCTTGATCTCTATCGAACCGATTCGACTAATGAAACGCTCCTTTCGATTCTTTCATATGCCTCGCTTCGTTTTCTGCCGCGCATATTCCGCATTTTGATCTTCGGGGGAATCGGCGTTTGGCTGGTCGGCTACGGCATCGTGCGGCTCAACCGCTCGCTTCTTCGCCCATACCTGCGGTCTGGTCGCATTTTGCTGGATGATCTGACTAACTACCGACGCCGCGAACGCGGACCGCGCATCGTTGCCATCGGCGGCGGGCACGGGTTGGCATCCTTGCTTAGAGGCTTGAAAACGTGGACGCGAAATTTGACAGCAGTGGTCACAGTCGCAGACGATGGCGGATCGTCGGGTCGCCTCCGCGCGGACTTTGGGATTCTGCCGCCGGGCGATATCCGCAACTGTCTCGCCGCGCTCTCCAACGACGAGCAGATGCTCACGCAGTTGTTCCAATATCGCTTTAGCGGCGCGGGCGATCTGAGCGGACATTCCTTCGGAAATTTATTCATCACCGCATTGGCAGACATCACCGGGAGTTTCGAGGGCGCGGTGGCAGAGTCTGGAAAAGTATTGTCGGTGAGCGGGCGCGTCCTTCCCTCCACACTGCATGATGTGAAATTGGTCGCGGATATGCAATTGCCTCACGCGGTCAATCAAGTTCGCGTGGAGGGGGAGAGCCGCATCCCGCAGATGGCGGGGCGCGTCAGCCGCATCTGGCTGGAACCAAACGACGCGCCGGCGTACCCGCCTGTTCTCAAAGCCATTCTCAATGCAGATATGATCGTGATCGGCCCCGGTAGTTTGTACACTAGCATTCTGCCTAACCTGCTTGTTCAGGATCTGCTTGGCGCCATCCGTGCCAGCCGCGCCATCAAAGTGTACGTGTGCAACATTGCCACGCAAAGCGGCGAAACGGATTTGTTCTCGTGCTACGATCACATCCGCGCGTTGGAGGAACATGTGGGAGATAATCTGTTCGATGTGGTATTGTGCAACAGTAATTACGAGGGCGCGCTTAACGAAGGTTCGCAATGGGTGAAGGCGGATGAGAAAATCCTAGCCGATTCGCGCGCCTTTTGCACCGACTTGATCCACGAGACGCAACCCTGGCGGCACGATTCAGCCAAACTGGCAACCGCGCTGAACGATGTGTTGGAAGAATACTCAAGCCCATTGGTGTGACGGTTACTTTCATCCTCGTTTCGCTTCAAACTGTCATGTTTGCAGGCTCGTTTAATTTCGACCGCTTTCCTCTATGATAAAATTCCTGTAGGAAATTCAAATAATCGGTAGATCGCGAAAATAAGTTCTTGCCGCGCGATTTTTCGCGCAAATCGAACTGTTGCATAACCTTTCGTGAAATACTGACAAAACAATCTTCGGAGGAATAAAATGACAGTAAAAATCGGCATCAACGGATTTGGACGCATCGGACGGCTCGTGTTCCGCACCATCAAGCAAAGGCACCCGGGCGAGCTCGAAGTAGTCGCGGTGAACGACTTGTTCGACCCGGCGACTAACGCGCATTTATTGAAATACGACTCAACTTATGGTCAATTTGAAGGGACTGTTGAAGTCACAGATGGCAATCTCGTCATTGACGGCAAGACCGTCAAGGTCACCGCCGAGAAAGACCCCGCCGCGATCAAATGGAAGGACATGGGCGTGGACATCGTGATCGAATCGACTGGCTTTTTCACCGATGCAACGAAGGCAAAGGCACACATCGAATCGGGCGGCGCGAAGAAGGTCATCATCTCTGCGCCCGCGAAGAACGAAGACATCACCATCGTGCTTGGCGTCAACGACGATAAATACGACCCGAAGAAACATAACATTGTTTCCAACGCATCCTGCACCACGAACGGACTCGCTCCCGTCGCCAAAGTTCTTAACGATAAATTCGGGATCGACAAAGGTTTTCTCACGACCATACACGCGTATACCAACTCGCAGAAACTGCAAGACCTCGGCGCGAAAGACCTGCGCGATGCGCGCGCCGCGGCGCAAAACATCGTCCCATCCGCAACGGGCGCTGCAAAGGCGGTGGGTCTCGTCATCCCCGAACTCAAAGGCAAATTTACCGGCATGGCATTTCGCGTGCCCACTCCCACGGTCTCTGTTGTTGACTTCACCGCCGTGTTGAACAAAGAAGCCACCGCCGACGAGATCCGCGAAGCGATGGTCGAGTATTCGCGCGGTCCCATGGAAGGCGTCCTCGATGTGACCGATGAAGCTCTGGTTTCTACCGATCTGCGCGGCACCCAATTCTCGAGTGTTTTCAGCGCCATGGATACGATCGTTCTCGGCAACATGGTCAAAGTGGTGGCATGGTACGACAACGAATGGGGCTACGCCTGCCGCACCGCCGATCTCGCGGCGAAGATGGCGAAAAGTCTGTAAAGCGTAAACACGTAGACAGGTAGACACGTAAACATGTAGACAGGTAAACAAGTAGAGACGAGCCACATCACTTGTTTACCTGTTTTCGTGTGTACTTGTTTACAAGCGAAGTCCCATGAACAAAAAAACAGTCAAAGACATAGACATCAAAAACAAACGCGTGCTGATGCGCGTGGATTTCAACGTGCCGATGGCAGACGGCAAAGTGACCGACGATAAACGCATCCGTGCCGCATTGCCGACGATGCAATATGTGTTGGATCAAAACGCGTCGTTGATTCTGATGAGTCACTTGGGGCGACCAAAATCCGCTTCCGATTCTCAATTCAGCCTGCGTGCGGCTTCGGAAGTTTTATCCACCCTGTTAGCGCGTCCCGTCCAAATGGCGCCCGATTGCGTAGGACTCGAAGTGGAAAAGATGGCGAAGGACTTGAAGCCCGGAGAAGTGTTACTGCTCGAGAACACGCGCTTCCACGCGGAAGAAGAGAAGAATGATCTCGATTTCGCCAAACGACTCGCGTCGCTCGGCGAAGTGTATGTGAACGACGCGTTCGGCTCGGCGCATCGCGCTCATGCTTCGACCGAAGGCGTGGCGAGATTTCTCCCCGCCGTCTCAGGCTTCTTGATGGAACAGGAACTTGAATACCTCGGACGCGCGGTTGCGAATCCCGAACATCCCTACATTGCGATTCTCGGCGGCGCGAAGATCAGCGACAAGATTCTCGTCGTTGAAACTCTGCTCGCCAAATGCGACAAACTCATCATCGGCGGAGGCATGGCAAACACCTTCCTCGCCGCGCAGGGACTGAACATGCAAGACAGCCTCGTGGAAGAATCCTCTCTTGAAACCGCGAAGGCGATCATGGCGAAGTCTGCCGATAAATTGATCCTGCCGGTAGACGCGATCATCGCGGATAAATTTGCCGAAGACGCGAATACGCAAATCGTTGGCGTGGGGGAGATCCCCGCAGGTTGGCGCATGTTGGACGTGGGACCGAAAACCGTCAGCGTGTATCAAGCCGCGTTGAGCGGAGCCAGGTTGATCGTCTGGAATGGACCCGTGGGCGTCTTCGAGATGCCGAAGTTTGCCGAAGGGACGTTCGCCCTCGCGCGGATGTTGGCAGAATCCAAGGCGGTCACCGTGATCGGCGGCGGCGATTCGGCGAGCGCGGTCAAGAAGGCGGGAGTTGCAAAACAGATGACTCACGTGTCCACTGGCGGCGGCGCATCGCTTGAATTTTTGGAGGGGAAAGAGTTGCCTGGCGTCGCGGCGTTACAGGATAAATGAAGTAGAATTGGCTTCAGGCTGGGCAGAAGGACGATCTCCTTCTGCCCTTTTTTCTTAACTTTTTATATTTGGAGGAGCAATGGAGAACCAGACACAATTGGAAAATGCACCAGTAAGATCGAATAGAACGCTTATCATTGTTGTGATCGCGGCGATCGTTTTGTGTTGTTGTGTGGTGATCGGCGCTGTGGCGTTGTATTCGTTGACTGCGAACAGCGCCGCCAACAATGCGCCTCAACAGCAACCAGCCGAGGAGTTTCTACCTTCATCGAACCCTGATGCTGGCGTTCCTCCTAATGGAGGGCTGGGGAACGATATTCTCAAAAATGATGTTTGGGATCTCGTGAAACTCGGCGCGGCTAGTACGGGATGTCAGCAACCTTCCGGGTTGGGCCTTGATATTGAAGTGCTTCAGCAACCTGGATCGGGCGGGGTTTGGGTGGAAAAGTGGCCCGTTCGATGTGCCTCAGGTGATGTGAAGGAATTTGAAGTGGAGTTCATACCGGATGATACGGGAGTGGTGTTCAATATTCGACTGCTTCCGTAGAGTTAACTGAACGATCATTCAAATCTGGCAGAAGCGGCGAACTGTCAGATTTGAATTTCAATTTCACGACAATTTACAAAGCGGTAAACCTGAATTAACAACACTCGGCTATAATTTGTTGCATTGAATCTATACTTTTTGCCATGTCATTCTGAGCGAAGCGAAGAATCTTTGACACTGCCCATGAGACCCTTCGGTCGCTGGAAAGCGCTCTCTCAGGGTGACATCAATCAAGACTCATCGGAGCAGTTGAATGTCTTTCAACGTCGGCGATAACGTCGGACCATACAAGATCATCGAGCAGTTGGGGCAGGGCGGTATGGCGACCGTGTACAAAGCCTACCATGCCTCGCTGGATCGTTATGTGGCGCTCAAAGCCCTTCATGCGGCGTTCGGCGAGGACGCCACATTTTCGGCGCGGTTTCAACGCGAGGCGCGTGTCGTTGCAAAGCTCGAACACCCGCATATTGTGCCGGTGTACGATTATGCCGAACATGAGAAACGCCCGTATCTCATAATGAAATTCATCGAGGGGGATACGCTCAAAGCGCGGTTGAATAAGGGTCCGCTCACGGCGCAAGAGATCGAAAAAGTCGTCGACTCGGTAGGCTCCGCGCTGGGATATGCCCACAAACAGGGAATCCTCCACCGCGATATCAAGCCCTCGAATGTGTTGGTCACACCTGCTGGCGAAATGTATCTGGCAGACTTCGGCTTGGCGCGCATTGCTCAATCGGGCGAGTCAACTCTCTCCTCAGACATGATCATGGGCACGCCGCAATATATTTCCCCCGAGCAGGCAATGGGGAAGAAAGATCTTGATGCGGGCACTGATATTTATTCGTTTGCTGTGATGCTGTACGAAATGGTGGTGGGGCAGGTTCCGTTCAGCGCCGATACGCCATTTTCCATTATCCACGATCACATTTACACGCCCCTGCCGCTTCCACAATCGATTAACCCGAAGGTGCCGGAGCCTGTGCAGCGCGTGTTGTTGAAGGCGCTCGCCAAAGAACGCGCTGACCGCTACGAAACAGTAGGCGACCTGGTTGCGGCTTTCAAATCCGCGTGGAATGAGGCGGGCGTGCCCATGCAGGGGACGTTGATTACCATCGCCAAGTCTACGGAGCCATCGCCTGCCGATAAAACACGGATGAAGTCCACCGCCGAACCGACGAAAATGGCGGCAAAGGCTGAGGTTGCCGCGCCAGCCTCAAAGGTTGAGAAGAAGCGTTCTTCGTTCGTCTGGGTGGGACTCATCGCGGTAATCGCAATTTGTTTGGGGTCATTGTTTGTCGCGCGCCAGAATCGTCTGTTTACAACATTTTTGAATCGACGCGCAACTGCCAGCCCAACGTTAACCGTGCCTGCGACTGTGACAAAACAAGCCGGGCCGCCGGTTCAAACGCCGCTTCAACCTGTTACGCCCAGCCAACCATTGAATCTTCCGCCCGAAGTGCTGGTTGCGCAACAACGCGTGAAAGATAACCCCGGTGATCTGCAAGCGCGGCTCGACCTTGCCCTGGCGTTGTGGTCGGCTGAAATGCCGGGCGCATCGTATGATACCCTGGCAGAATTGATCAAACTTGCCGGCGCGGATAACGAGGCGTTTTATATTCAGGCTGGCGATGCGTTTGTTGCCATCGATGGTTGGTTGCCTGCGGCGGCGTTATATTTCCAGGCGAGAAAAACATACGGACTGGACGGCAATGTGCCGAGTAATCTCTTGGACGGTTTCCACGAATCGTATTATAGAGGCGCTGAACGTACGGAAGCCCCATCTGTTTTGCCGTTTGACAAGGTGGCGCAGGTGGATCAGCCGATTGCCTTAGTTGCGCAGGCGCGTAACGCCTTTTATTCCGGTCATATCGACGACGCCAACACATTCCTTAATCAAGTGAAGCGATTATCGCCGAATATGCCTGAGGCGTTTTTGCTGGAGGCGGAGATGAATTCGGTGACCGGTGAAAACGAAAAAGCGCGTTTGATCGCGAATGGTTTATTGGCAGATTTGAGCGCGCCGGATTGGGTGCGGGCATTTGCCGAGGAAATCATCAAAAAACTTTCCTGAGGGAGCATCATGAGAAAACCATTGGTTGCCGGTAATTGGAAGATGAATAAAACAACTGCGGAAGCGCGCGAACTGGCGGCGACGATGCTTAATCCGTTGGGCGAGATCGCGGGTGTTGAAAAAGTGTTGTGCCCGCCGTCCACATCGTTGCCGGTGATTGCGCCGATGTTGACCGGTTCCGATATTGGACTTGGCGCGCAGAACATGCACTGGGAGGGGAAGGGCGCGTTCACCGGCGAACTCGCGCCGAACATGGTGAAAGAATTTTGCGGCTACGTGATCATCGGTCACTCGGAGCGGCGCGCGTATTTCGGCGAAACGGATGAGCATGTTAACAAGAAATTGCATGCCGCGATGAAGGCGGGACTTACTCCTATTGTTTGCGTAGGCGAGACGCTGGATGAATACGAATCAGGTCGGACGGGAGAGGTTGTTTCGCGCCAGATCAAGCTTGGGTTTGCCAGTGTGGATTCTGCTTCCGCGTCGCGCATTGTCGTTGCGTATGAACCGGTCTGGGCGATCGGCACGGGCAAAGCCTCCAGCGGGGAGAATGCCAACGGGGTGGTGAAGCAGGTAATCCGCCGCGCGTTGAGCGAGGTCTTCAACGAAAATGCGGCTCAATCCATCCGTGTGTTGTATGGCGGTTCGGTGACGGCATCTAACGCGGCTGAATTTTTCTCCCAGCCCGAAATTGACGGCGCGCTCGTGGGTGGCGCAAGCCTCAAGCCCGATGAGTTCGTCGCGATTGTAAAAGCGGCATCGGGACGATAGACCACAGACGATGGACCATAGTCAATTGTCTATGGTCGTGACTGGGGAATTTGTATGACCCAACTCACAGGTTTTCTCTGGTTCATCTTGATGCTCGCGCCGCTGATCTTTCTTCAGCGGCTTTTGCATCGCGAGCTTCAAGCGGTCTTTCTCATCGCAACGCGAAGCGCGCGGTTTGCGATCGGGTTGTTCCAGTTGATCTTTCTGCCGGGCGTATTCCTGCACGAATCGAGTCACTACCTGATGGCAAAGATCTTGCGCGTGCCGACCGGGCGCTTTTCGATTCTTCCGCGTCCATTGCCAAATGGACGGCTTCAAATGGGCTATGTGGAGATTGCCCGTTCGGACATCGCGCGCGATTCACTCATCGGCGCGGCGCCCCTGATCGCCGGGACGCTCTTCACCGCCTATGTGGCTGTTTACGCGCTAGATATGCGCGTGCTATGGGATACGTTACGCAACGGGCAGATGAGCATGTTTTGGATGGGAATAAACGCCCTGCCAACGGTGGACAACTTTTACATCTGGGCGTATCTGGCTTTCGTGGTCAGCAGTATGATGATGCCCTCGCAATCGGACCGTCATGCGTGGTTGGAACTGGTCATTTCGGTGAGCATTTTATTCGTGGTTGCCCTGCTCGTCGGCGCGGGTCCGTGGATGTTGAGCAATGTTGCCCCCACATTAAGTGATTTTCTCAGTTCGGTAGCGGTGATCTTCGGCTTGAGCGCGGCAGTCCATGGGATTTTGGCGCTTCCTGTCACGCTCCTCCACAAGTTGTTGGCGCGTATAACCGGCGTGGATGTGAGATAGTCCTTTCTATCTTGATAAAAGTTATATTTTTAGGGGACATTCATAACTTGGACAAAGCCGAAACTTCGGTACAATTCAACCGATGACCGAACATTCCTCCCGTTGGTTCGATACCGTTCGTGTAATAACTGAAGCCTTGGTTTCCATTGCCAGCGTCAGCCCGGACGTGGAGGCGGAGAATCGCTGTGCGGAGAAAATCCACGAGTTGCTGGCAGTTGATTCTCTCTCGCCAACTTTCTGGGATACGGATGATGGGCGAAAAAATGTCGCGTGTTTGTTGAAGAGTGACAACCCGAACAACACAGGACGGACGATCGTTTTGATGAGTCACTTCGACACCGTCGGTATCGAAGATTTCGCCCGCTTTGGCGACTCGAACATTGCTTTCCAGCCAGAAGAGTTGGCAAAGGTCATGCGAGCGGCTGTTGAACGAAAGGATTCGCTGACCGCATCAGAAAAGTCCACGTTGATCGCGCTTCAAAGCGGCGAATGGATGTTCGGTCGCGGTTCGGTGGATATGAAATCGGGCGTCGCGATCAATATTGCGCTCGTGCGTGAGTTTGCACGTAAGCAGGAAAACGGAAAACGATGGATCGACGAACTCGCGGGTAACCTGCTCTTCCTCTCCTGTCCGGATGAAGAAGCCGAATCGGCGGGCATCCTTGCGGCGGTTCCCGAACTGCTCAAACTGCGTGAACAAGAAGCTCTGAACTATCTCGGCGTGATCAATACTGACTATACCGCGCCGCGTGATACTGATGAGAACCAGCGATACATTTACTCTGGCACGGTGGGGAAATTACTCCCATCGTTCTATATCCTCGGCGCGCGGACTCACGTTGGCGAGATCTATCGCGGCGTGGACGCGTCGCACATCGCGGCGGAACTGGTCAGCCGTATCAACCTCAATCCCGAATGGATAGATACATGGCAAGGATCGCTCGGTGGTGAGGTGATTACCGAAGTTGCGCCTCCGCCGGTCGCTTTGCACATGCGCGACCTCAAACCTTCGTACAACGTGGAAACGGCTGGTGAAGCGTTTGTTTACTTCAATTGGTTGACTCTCAAGATGACAGTCGGACAGGCGATGCACAAAATGAAAGAAATTGCTCGCGCATCGCTAGAGGCTGTTAGTAAGCGGCAGGAGGAATCGTTCAAGAGTTTTTCGTCGCAAGGTGGGCAAGCCCAAGTTCCACCAGAGTGGATTTCAAGCGCGCTGGATAATGTGCTGGGTTATGATCGGCTTTACGAAATCGCGGCTCGCCAGTGGAAGATGCAGACGAGAAAGATATCCTTCAACGATATGTTGAAAGAAAAGACTGAGAAATTTTTCTCCGAAGCGCAAGATGGGCGTCAACTCAGTCGTATGATCGTTGCTGAGTTGACGAAGGTAGCACAGATCAGCGGACCTGCCGTGATCTTATTTTTCTCGCCGCCATATTACCCATCTGCGCGACCACAGGAAAATGAACTTACTCTTGCGGTGAAGTCTGCGCTGGGACGATCAAACGAGAAGATTCAGTTCCGTGGCTTCTACCCATACATTTCCGACTTAAGCTATGTGAGATTGGATGAAGGCTTTGAGGCTGGCTTTTTGAAAAATAACATGCCGCTGTTCGGTCTGGATGATGGAAATGGAAAGTTATATTATCCTTTGGTTGAGAGAACGTTAGTGGATATCCGCGCGTTGAATTGCCCGGTAGTGAACATCGGTCCATTTGGGAATGACGCGCATGGGCTGTATGAACGCGTCCACATGCCGTATTCGTTTGTGACCGTTCCGCAGATTATTTCTGAGACGATAATTAGCACATTGAAGGAGGCAACTACATGATCGTTGGCATACCGAAAGAAACGCGTCCGTTTGAATATCGAGTTGGTTTGAATCCCGCTGGGGCTGAGATTCTGTCTCAACATGGGCATCAGGTATACGTCGAGAGAGATGCGGGTGTGGGGGCGGGGTTCAAGGACCGGGAGTACGAATCCGCTGGCGCGCGGATCATTTACTCGGGGGAGGAAATCTTTGCCCGCGCAGACCTGGTTTTGAAAGTCGCGCGTCCGTTGCAAAGCGAACTGGATTGGCTCAAGCCCGGCGCGGCGATAGCGGGTTTATTGCATCTCGCCTCGGCGCGGCGCGATAAAGTGGATGCATTGCTAGAAAAGAAAATCACATCCATCGCATACGAACAGATCCAATTACCCGACGGTTCACTGCCGCTGTTGCGACCGTTCAGCCAGATCGCGGGAAGTATGACGGCGCAAGTGGCGGCAAGGCTGTTGCAAAACAATTGGGGGGGCAAGGGAATTTTGCTCGGCGGAGCGCCCGGCGTTCCGCCTGCCGAAGTGTTGATTCTGGGTTCGGGTGTGGTAGCCACGCACGCGACGCAGGCGTTTCTTGGGCTGGGCGCGCATGTGTCCGTGATGAGCGACGATCTCGACGGATTGCAAAAATTTCTCGATAGATTTCCCGGCATCGTCACGATGATGTCGACGAAACGAAATATTGAACGCGCCACCACCTACGCGGATGTTGTCGTCGGCGCGGCGCTTATTACTGGCGCCCGAACGCCGGTCCTGGTCACGCGCGAAATGGTGCGCGCGATGAAGCCTCGGTCAGTGATCATCGACGTGAGCATTGATCAGGGCGGGTGTTTTGAGACCTCGCGCCCAACCACGCACGATCAGCCGACCTTTGTTGATGAAGGCGTGATGCATTATTGTGTGCCAAACATGCCCGGTGTTGTGGCTCGCACGGCGACACATGCGTTCGTCAATGCCGCCATGCCCTATTTGATTCGGATGGCTGACGATGGGATCGATGCCGCGATTGCGAATGACCCTGCGCTCGAAAAAGGAGTCAACACGCATCGGGGCGGGCTTGTTCATCTCACCCTGCTCGAGGAGCGATAACATGGATTGGACAAAGATCTACGAATCGCGCGTCATCTCCGCGCAAGAAGCCGTGACGGCGGTCAAGTCTAACAGCCGCATCTTTTTGACGGGCAATGTGTCGGTTCCGCAAAAACTTCTCGGCGCATTGGCAGATTACGCCCCGAATCTTTCGAACGTGGAAATTTGCCAGGCGTTGACGATCGGTCCCGCCGATTATGCCAAACCCGAACTTGAGGGTCACCTGCGCGTGAACACGATGTTCATCAGCGCGAACGTGCGGAAAGCGGTACAAAGCGGCAAGGCAGATTTCACCCCGGTTCTTCTTTCGGAATTCCCCCTGCTTTTCAAGCGCGGCGTTCTCCCGCTTGACGCGGCGCTCATCCACGTTTCTCTGCCGGATGAACACGGTTTTTGCAGTTTGGGCGTCGAAGTCGGCTTGACAAAATCTGCCGCGGAAACGGCGAAGATCATCATTGCCGAAGTGAACCAGCAAATGCCGCGCACGCTGGGCGATTCGTTCATTCATGTGAGTCGCTTGAACCATATCGTGCCGGTGGATTATCCCATTGTGGAAATGCCAATGGCAGACGAGGGCGACCCCGCCATCGTGCAAAAGATCGCGGGTTTCATAGCGGAGCTCATCCCCGACGGCGCGACGATGCAAATGGGGATCGGCGCGATACCCGATGCTGTGTTGAAATACCTGCGCGACAAAAAAGACCTCGGCGTGCACAGCGAGTTATTCTCGGATGGCGTGATCGACCTCGTCAACGAAGGCGTGTTGACCGGGGCGCGCAAATCACTGCACCCTGGCAAGATCATCGCGGGCTTCATCCTCGGCACGAAAAAACTGTACGATTGGGTGGACGATAATCCACTCATCGAACTGCATCGCACGGAATACATCAACGACCCATTCATCATCGCGCAAAACGAACGCATGGTGGCGATCAACTCTGCCATTGAAGTTGATCTCACCGGGCAAGTCTGCGCCGACAGCATCGGACCCAAGTTGTACAGCGGCGTGGGCGGTCAATTGGATTTTATTTACGGCGCGTCGCGTTCGAAGGGCGGGGTGCCGGTCATTGCCCTGCCAAGCACGACCATGCTGAAAGATGGTACACTGGTGAGCCGCATCGCCGGGATGTTGAAGCAAGGCGCGGGCGTGGTGACCAGCCGTAATCACGTCCGATTCGTGGTGACCGAATACGGTGTCGCCGATTTGTACGGCAAATCCATTCGCCAACGCGCAACGCAGTTGATCGGCATCGCTCATCCCGATTTCCGCGCCGAGTTGGAAAAGCAGGCGGGCGAATTGCATTATATTTAAGTCCGTCATTGCGATGATGCGAGCGTCGCTTGCAATGACACAAAACGACAGCAACTCACTGCAGGGCGTGGTGTTCTTGCCTGCGGTGAGTTTATTTTATTGAGGATGATATGACGCGTAATGTAAAAATTGTAGCGACCGTGGGACCCGCCAGCCAAAGTGAAGACACACTTGAGCAACTCATTCAAGCGGGGATGAATGTGGCGCGCATGAATTTCTCGCACGGCACGCACGAACAACATTTGACGCGCATTGAATTGATCCGCAAGGTCTCGAAAAAAATTGGCGTGCCTGTTGGGATCTTGCAGGATTTACAGGGACCGAAGATTCGCGTCGGCGACCTGACTGCTCCGCTTCAACTTTCGGACGGGGAACGGGTTTACCTCTATGCGACCGAGTCTACGCCCCCGGAAGATAGCGGGCAAAAAATCCCTGTGGATTTTCGACAACTCTTCGATTCGGTGCGGCCTGCAGACCGGCTTCTGCTCGACGATGGACGCCTGACGCTGGAAGTTGTCTCGGTGATCGGGCGTAACGCGTTGGCGGCGGATGTGGTGATTGGCGGTCCGTTGTCTTCTCATAAGGGCATCAATCTTCCCGGCGTGCGTTTGCGAATTGCGGGCTTCACCGAAAAAGATGAGGCTGATCTTGCTTTTGGTATTTCGCAAAATGTAGATGCGGTTGCGATCTCATTTGTGCGCAGCGCGGAGGATGTGAAAAAAGTGCGCTATGCGATGGAGCGATTTTCCAATGGCAAGCGCATGCCGATGCTCATCGCTAAATTGGAAAAACCCGAAGCGCTTGATAACCTTGACGCGATTTTAGAGATCGTGGACGGCGTGATGGTAGCGCGCGGCGACTTGGGCGTGGAGCTCCCGCCGGAGCGCGTGCCGGCGTTGCAGAAGCACATCATCCGCGCGGCGAACGCGCGCGCCAAACTTGTGATCACCGCCACGCAAATGCTGGAGTCGATGATCTCGAATCCGCTCCCCACGCGGGCAGAGGCGTCGGATGTTGCGAATGCCGTCTTTGACGGGACCGACGCGGTGATGTTGTCCGCTGAATCCGCGTCTGGGAAATATCCCGTTGAATCCGTCCAGATGATGGATCGTATCGTCCGCGAAGCCGAGTCGCATTTTGTGGAGTGGGGGCTGGACCCAAGCGTGAATGGCTTTGAACATTCCGACGCGGCTTCGATGGCGCGCGCCGCGCAGGCATTGGCAAACGATAAGAACGTGACGGCGGTGGCGTGTTTCACCACGCAAGGACGGACCGCCTGGCTGATGTCGAAGATTCGTCCGCGTGTGCCGGTAATGGCGTTTACTCCCGACGAGGTAACGTATCGACGGCTTGCTTTCCTGTGGGGTGTGCGTCCGCAATTGATCGCGTTCGCGCATTCACTGGAAGAAATGCTCGATCTGCTGGATGCGGCGTTGATGCGCTCGGATGTGGTGCAAGCCGGTGACCAGGTTGTGTTGGTGTGCGGGTATCCTGTTGGCGATGTGCGCCCGCCGAATATGGCGTTGTTGCATACAGTGGGGGAGAATTAACTTGCGGTTGAAAGATTTTTAAACACTAAGGACACGAAGTACACAAAGGTTTAAGGCGTAAAGGTTGGTTCCTTTGCGACCTTTGTGTCGTTTCGGCATCGCTCAATACAAGCCTTTGTGGTCAAAGGATTTACTTTTCCCTCGTTGAAATCCAAATCCCCATGCCGATTAACGCGCCGCCGAGTAGAAACAGCGGCGTTATTTTTTCTCCCAGAAACAACCAGCCGAGTAAAGTTCCCACAACAGGTTGCGCGAAGAAAGTCAGCGAGGCGAGCGTGGCAGGCAACTCTTTGAACGCGTAATTCCACATGAACATGGCGACGGCTGTCGAAACGATGCCGAGGTAGAGAATCCCGCCAATAATGCCCGGTGTGATCGCGCCGATCCCCTGCGAATTGATTTCGTAAAACCCGAGAAGCGCCGACGATGGAATTCCTCCCAACAGCATGATCGCGCTGGAGACGAGCAGATCAACATTTCTTGCCGTCTTTCGCACAAGTACGGAATACAATGCCCACGTCAGACCGGCGAAAAATAAAAGTATATTGCCCAAAAACAGGGATGGAGATAATTCTGCCGTGCGCGGGTCAATGACTGCCAGCACTCCAATTGTAGAAACGATCAGCGCGAGCGTTTGCCGCGTCGTAATTTTTTCACGAAGCAGGAAGAAGGCGAACAGCAAAACGAAAGCGGGCGTGGCGGATGTGATCAGCGATCCGTTCGAGGCAGTGGAAAGTTTTGTCCCTGTGAATTGGAAGCCGAGCGAAATTCCGTAGCCAACGATGCCGACGAGAAGACTTTGCCAGAATTCTTTCCGCGTGAATGATGTCTGTGCCGTGCGAAACCAAATGATTGCGCCAAGCGAAAGGGCTCCCAGTGCGAGGCGGATCGTCAACAGCGCGAACGGCGGAATGACTTCCAGCACAACTTTGCTGACCACATACATCCCGCCCCAAATGGACGCGGCGGCAAGTCCGCAGAGGAGGGCGATAAACTTTTTATCCATGAAGCGGGGATTATAACTGGATTAGATAGCGAGTTCATGCGGCAGTTCAACTGCCGCATGAACGCTTTATTGCGTCAAGAACGCGCTCTACTCAAAAGACTTGCTCTGCCTGCTCTTTTTGATTTCCCCTCTTTGTTTCTTCGATTGCAATCGTTTTTCCTTCGATGCCTTTGTCGGCTTGGTCTTCCTGCGCGGCTTGGGCTTGACCGTCGCTTTACGAACCAATTCAACGAATCGTTGAATTGCGTCTTCGCGGTTTTGTTCCTGTGTGCGGAATTGTTTCGCTTCGATCAATAAAACCCCATCCGATGTGATCCGTTTGCCCGCAAGATGAATTAATCGCGACCTGATTCCTTCGGGCAACGATGAAGCAGACACGTCGAATCGCAACTGCACTGCCGTCGCCACTTTGTTGACATTCTGCCCGCCCGGTCCCGAAGCGCGGATATAGTCGAAGCGCAATTCGTTTTCGTGGATGTGGATGGAGGGAGTGATTTGAACCATGCAAAACCTACCCCCACCCCAACCCTCCCCCAAAATCCGACGAACTTCAGTCGGATTTTGGGGGAGGCGCCGCTTCAGCGGCGGAGGGGGTTGGGTCAAAACATCAACGCGTTGACCTTGTCGATCATTTCAGGAGCAGGCCGAAGGTCCGCGTCAGTGAGGCGGTTGAGTGGAGTGTCTACAAGGTTGTAAGTTTCAGCGAGCGCTGGTTTCTCCGTTGAAACATAGATCAGCCCTGTGGTGAGCCAGTTATTCCGTTGCGCCTCTTCGAGCGCGCGTAAGGCTTCGAAGCGGTTAGTGGGATCGTACCCTTTTTCGAGGTTCTTGAGGATGATCACCGAGCCATCGTGCATGGCTACTTCGCGAACCTCGCCTTCCGCCATTTCGCGTTCGAGCACGATCTCATTTCGCGGCGCGATGTAGGTAATATCGTGAAGCGGTTCTTCGTGATCCTTACCCCAGGCATACGAATAATGCGCGTTATCTTGATTATTGAAGGTAACGCATGGACTGATGATGTCGAGCACGGCAATACCGTTGTGAGCGAAGGCGGCTTTGATCAACTCTTTCACTTGCTTGGCGTTGCCTGCGAACGAGCGCGCAATGAACGTGGCATTCGAAATCAATGCCTCCATGCAAATATCCACAGGCATATAAGGGTTCGTCCCCTGCTTTTTGAGTTCGAGTCCGCGTTCGGCAGTGGCGGAGAATTGACCCTTGGTTAACCCGTACACGCCATTGTTTTCGATGATATACACCATGTTCAAATTGCGGCGCATCACGTGTTTAAACTGTCCCATGCCGATGCTCGCGGTATCGCCATCGCCGGAAACGCCGATACCTTTGAGCGAATGGTCGCCAAAATGCGCGCCGGTCGCAATCGAGGGCATACGCCCGTGCAGGCTGTTGAATCCGAACGAACGGTTCATAAAATAGGTGGGGCTTTTGCTCGAGCAACCGATGCCGCTGAACTTGATCACATTTTCTGGTAACACGCTCATCTCATACATTGCGGCGATAATTTGGTTCGAGATTGAGTTATGACCGCATCCCGCGCACAACGTGGTCGGCGCGCCGCGATAATCGTTCTTTGTCAGCCCCACTGTGTTTACGTTTGCGGGCACGCCCGCCATAGGTAATGCAGACATTATTTCGCTCCTTTTTTCTTGCTTTTCTTTACGGAAGATTTCCTTGCCGTCGATTTTTTTACGGCGATTTTCTTGGCGGGCTTCGCTTTTGCCGATTTTTCCAGAATGCCCTCGCGAATCCATTTGGCGGAGGCTGGCAACCCATCGCCGTACGCGACAGAGATCAGGCGAGTTGCCGCCTCAGGATTCGCCAGACTCAACAATTGATGCAACTGCCCGTCACGATTCATTTCCACCACGTACGTTTGCTCGTGCTCCCGGACGAACTCATCCACCTCGGCGGTGAAGGGGAAGGCGCGCACGCGAAGGATATCGATCTTCATGCCATGATCGCGCGCCAGTTGGTCTCGCGCCTCAAGGATTGCAGACTCCGTCGAACCATAGGCGATGATGCCAACTTTGGCGCCTTTTGTGCTGTGTAGCACAGGTTTCGGCAAATATTTCTTTGCTGTTTCGTATTTTTTCTTCAAACGCTCCATGTTGCGGATGAAGGTACTCGAATCTTCCGTGTATTTTGCATATTCATCGTGACCGGTGCCGCGCGTAAAATAGGCGCTCATCGGATGTTTGTTGCCCGGCAGGGTGCGGTAGGGGATGCCGTCGCTGTCCTTGTCGAGATAGCGACCCCAATTGCCTTTGATTTCTTCGAGATCTTTTTCCCAGAGAATTTTGCCGCGATCCATTGGCGTTTTTGGATATTCGAACGGTTTGCTCATCCACTGGTTCATGCCCATATCGAGATCGGATAGCACAAAGACCGGCGCTTGCATTCTTTCAGCAATGTCGAACGCCTGCCAGCCAAACGCGAAACATTCGAACACGTCTCCGGGCAGAAGCACAATGCTATCGCTGTCGCCATGCCCCATGCCGATGGTGAACGACAAATCTGCTTGCGAGGTGCGCGTAGGCAAGCCAGTAGACGGACCGATGCGTTGCACATCCCAAATCACAATCGGCACTTCGGCGTAATAGGCAAGCCCGGCAAACTCGGTCATCAAACTCAAGCCAGGCCCGGAGGTCGAAGTCATCGAGCGTAGACCGCTCCAGCCGGCGCCAACTGTCATACCGATGGCCGCAAGTTCGTCCTCTGCCTGCACAACGGCGTAGGTATGTTTCCCATCCTCGCGCTTTCTGAGCATGGGCATGTAATCGTTGATCGCCTCTGCCAGCGAGGAGGCTGGCGTGATCGGGTACCATGCCACAAACTGCGCGCCTCCAAACACAGAGCCGATTGCCGCGGCAGTGTTACCGTCCGCCATGATCATGCCTTCGGTTTTGTTCATCGGCTCAAGGTAAAACGGATCTTTCTTTTCAAGATTCGTCTTTGCCCATTCCATCCCGGCTTGCACGGCATGGAAGTTCATGTCGATGGGTTTTTGCTTGCCCTTGAAATGGAACGTCAGCGCGGCTTGAATTTTTTCAATGTCGATGCCGATCATGTGCGCAAGTACGCCCACGTAAACCATATTGCCCACCAGATCGCGATAATCTGTGGGAACGTTCGGGTCCTTCTTTACCAATTCCTTGATAGGCATCGGGTAGATGGCAATGTCTGCGCGGGTGATAGGGAGTCTGATATCGTCGGCGTAGAAAAACGCCCCGCCCGGCGAGACAGACGCAAGGTCGCGGGTGAACGAGTCGGGGTTGATGGCGATGACGATATCCTGCTTATCGCGCCGGCCGAGGTAGCCATCTTTGCTGGCGCGGATCGAATACCACGTGGGTAGTCCCTGAATGTTCGAGGGGAAGAGGTTCTTCCCTGAAACTGGAATGCCCATCTTGAAAATTGCCCGCAGGATGGTATTGTTGGCGGTGGAACTACCGGAGCCGTTCTTTGTGCCTACAATAATGGAAAAATCGTTGACTACTTTGTTCATGTGTTCCTCGTGTTACGGTCTGTGATACAAAAGGTCGGTGTGGGCGATAAGTGCCTCGTGACCAGCCTTATAGTTTCCGTTACATATGGATTCAACCATTGCTTGGTGATATCGCCATACTTCTTGCAAGTATTCATAGCCGCCCGTAAATACATTTAGTCCAACCGCTTCATAGGCATCCCAATATGCCTCAAGTACCCCGGTGACAAATGGGTTGTCGAGGCGGCTGTAGATCAACAGGTGCAGAGAGCGATGCTCTTCATGCGGCACTTGTACTGGCGCGCGATTTAATTTATCTTGGGCGCGCGCGAGAAGGGCTTGCAATTCGGTTTTATCTTCGGTTGATAATGTTTCCACGGCTTCAAACCAGAATGCCGCTTCGATGTGATTTCGTAGATCGGAATATTTTCGGAAGTATTCATCGTTCAGCACAAGGGCGTACCCTAAACTCTGGCGGATCGCCGGCGTAAACGAAAAATTCAAGCGCCGCGTCTTTCCTCTCCCCGGCTTGACTTCCACCAACCCCAGCGCTCGCGCCACTTCCAACTGTTCACGCAAAGATGCGACGCTAACGCCCAATTCCTGTCCTAACTCTGTGAGGGTCGGAAGACCGCCTTCCGCCTCTTGATGCGCAGCTAGATATTTTAAGAATTCGGAAATATTGGGGGAGATGCGTTCTCGAACTATCATATTAATCTGATTAATTCGAGTATAAGGCGATGCCTACTGTAAGTCAAGGCATTTTCAAATGGTTCTGTGTTAGGGATGTGGTTCGTTTTGCTCGGTAAACCGTGCATTCCGTTCGTAGTGCAACTGCGAAAGAGCAAAACGCGAGAAGGTTTTAATTCCAACCCTAAGGTGTTGTGAGCGGCACAGGAGTGTCTGTTGGAGGTGGTGGTTCCGGAGTATCTGTTGCAGGTTCTGGAACGGGCGTTTCTGTTGGCGCTTCCGTTGAAATGGCGGTACCTGTGTATGTAACGATTACTACAGCCGTTTTTGTCGGAGGAATGTTTGTCGGTTTGCGGGTGGCAGTTGGCAAAATGGTTGTCGGTTGAGATTCGGGTTGCCTTGTCTCAGTCTTGGTTGGAAATACCGGCACCCGGCTCGCTGTGCTAGTCATCGTAGGGGAAGATGTCCAAGTTGGGCTGGGTGTGAATGTATTGGTAGGGGTGCCGGTAGCCACTAGTTGGGCAAATGCCTGCGCGGTTTGCGCGGCGGCAGTGTTTAAGTTTGAAAATGCCAGGTTGGGAATATCGCGCGCTTCGATCACGATGGGGGTTGGCAGGGAAGGGTCGGAAAGCGCAATGGCAGAGGTGGCGCAAAACATGCTGAACCCTAACATGCTGGCGGCAAAGATCCACAAGAGTCCGGCGTAATCTCTTGGGCGGTTGGCTAATGCGATATCTTCCTGTTCTACGGTCACGATGGAATTATCTCATACCTTGCATGAAAATTCTATCAAACGTTCGTGATACGAACTCAAGGGTTTGCGCTGGCGTCTCTGGTTCGATCAGGGCGGTATCGGTAAACCCGTGTTTGAATCCTAGTTCGCGGTTCAGGGTGCGGATATCATTGTCCATATTCAACGGATGATAGTTCACCACTGTTTTGCCCCATTTGATCAGTTGATGCAATTTCTCATATACCTGCCCGTCAGATGACTCGCGGGCAGACTCGAACCAACGCGAACTGACAACGAGCACATCCGGGAATTCGTTGTGGTTGAATTCGTTCACATCCACGAGGTCAACGTAACGCGTGATGAACTCGGGGAAATACCCGTGTTGCAGAAAAACGTTCTCGAACTGCGCAAAGTCAATCTGCTCGTGAGGCGCAAGAAAGATTTTTATGTTGGCGCAGTAACTTTGCGCCAACCCGCCAGATTCAAAATCAACATCATCGCGGCGAATATTTAACTCCAGTGGTTCGCTCCTCGGCTTGGGAAACAACAATTCCATTTCGTGGATGTTTTGAATATAGCCGTCTGAAGGATAACAGGCTTTCACCCGCCCAAAAATTGCCAAAGGACGATATTCAGCTGTCTGCGCGAGGGGAATGGAACAGAAATAACCGGGCGCAACCCAGCCGGGCGTGTAACTTGGGATAATAAGGGATTGAAAATTGTGGAAGGCTTGCTTGACCTCTCCAAGTTTGATCTTTGAAAGACTATGGTAACCGTCTGATGGTTTCCCGCCCGAATTCTTATCCCCGTTTTGCGCATGGTTTTGCCCTGGCTCAACGGGCGTTTTGCCTCCAACCCAATGGACCTTTCGAGGCGAACCATTGCCCGTAGAAATTTCGTGAGGAAGCAGGATCGACCGTCGAAGCGAAAGCGCGAGCGTCATTTTGCAAGCATACAACGGATGCACGTTCATTGCAAGCCCCCGACAACGGACATTCACGGTTTTCTCAAAGTTCGAAAATCTTTAACGCGAAAGGCGCGAAAAGAGCAAAAGACGCGAAATTTCAACTCCTTTCGCGAAATTCGCCCGATTTGCGTAATTCGCCCGATTTGCGTAATTCGCATTGAGACCGCGCCGCATAATCTGGAAACCGTCAAGCTTTCTTGAGAAAGCTATAAACGAACATTGTGGGCTTGATCGTGGAAACCTAAACAAGGACGTTAATGGCTTACGGCAAATATCTTTGACCTGATCTCAGGCTTGGTGAGGATCGCCTCCAGCACGCCGCCGCCAATGGTAAGCGATTTGTCGGATACGAGGAAGCACGCGCTGAGGTCATTGCGAATATCCACGTCGCCGATCTTCAATCCTTTGGTTACATGCAAGCCAGAACGAATCAAACCGCGTAGTATTCCGTCGAACGGGCTGGTCACAAGATGTTGGTTATCGATCATGGCTACAACTTCCCCTGCCGCGCACTGATCGCCGATATTTTTTATTCCCGTAATCTCGCCACCGGCAGGCGCCCGAAGAACGCGGCGCGGATCACCTTCGGGCTCGCCTGAATCAGCCTGCGTAGACCCCGACCAATACACGCGCCCAAGCGTATGGCTTCGGCGGGTTTCGATGGCGGCGTCGCAATCGCTCCCCGCTGTGAAACCAGGTCCAAGTCCGATGTGAAGCGGGATGGGGGCTGGGAGCGGCGCCGGCGGACTCTTCAAAAGTCGCGCATCGACAACGACGGCGAATCGAATCGCCCTGAGCAGATTCGCGTCCGGGTCGACGATCACGGGGATACAATTCGCTTCATCCCACGCGAACAGTTGATTCGCTTTGACCAGCCTCGCTTCAACGCCCTCGACGTTGTGCGCCCCCTCGTAAACCGCTTCAGAGAATGAAACCGTTCTACGCACCGCAAATGGTTGCGGAAGTTCGGTGATTGCCACGCGTATGCCTGACCGATGCAAGCGCAGCGCCACGCCCGTGGCGAGATCGCCGCCGCCTCGAATCAAAACCGCATTATCGCCGCGCATCGGATGGTTGAGTCCCTGCCAGTTGCTCGGGCGTTTCGTTGGCTTTCAAGTTTTGCGCCTGCAACATGTGACTAAATGAATACAACAGAAGATAAATGTAAATGAAGAAAACCGCGTAGAGCAATGTGAACGCCGCGAGCCGCCGGCTTGGGTCGATGACCAGACCGAGAATTCCCATGGCGGTTTCTGCCGGGTTTTGCAGAATATCCCACGAATTCAAACGGACGAACCGCCCGATGTAGATCCCAAAACTGCTCAGGGCAGAAATGGCGAAAACGAACACCCAGCCGATGAAACGCCCGAATGTCCGCTGGACGATATCCTGCATCAAGTACAGCGAGACCACGCCCAACAGCATCGCCGTCCACGAACACCAGACAACGATGATCACATCGTACCAGAGCGGCGCGCCAAAGGAACCGCGCGCAAGGTCTTGCAGGTCGGTGAGCATGTAAGGCGCGTTTGGGAAAAAGATCAGCCAAAGGAAAGAGACGAAGGGGATCAAGATGTATAACGTCAATCGCCGCCACGAGAAGGCGTGCGCAACGTACGCAAGGATGAAGGGAATCCATGCGAGGAATAAATTCCAGATCAAATCCAGCCGTCGCCCAGAGTCGGTATACGCCACCCGCGCGCCGACGAGGGCAATGCACATGGCGCACGCCACGTTGAGCAGGGTGAAGACCGCCAGGTTGTACCGATTACGGATGAGGAAATTACGAATCCGATTTTTCAAAGGTGTCATGGTTGATTGTCAGTATTTCACGAAAGCGCGTATTTGGCGGTCTCTACCGCCGTATTTGCGCTGGAGAGCGCAAATTACGCGGCGTTTTCGTGATCTACTGATTATTTGTATTCCGCCGCAAACCAGATCATGTCGATATCGCCCGGCGAGTGACCGAGAGCGGTGAGGATCGCCGCAGCTTCCGTTTTGTGTTGAGTGCCGTGGTTAACCACATGCGCCATGGATTGCCACAGGATTCTCGTAAGCGGCTTGCCTTCGGTATTTGTATAACTGAAAGGGCTGTTCAACTTTTCATCGCTAACTTTACCCACAAACTTTAGCAGGAGGCTTTCCTCCTCCAGCCAGCGCGCGCGGAGAGATTCGAAGGTTGGGAACTCTTCGGGTTTGATGCGCTGCGCGGGCGATGTTCCCTCCCAACGATTCCGCCAGATCCACTCTGCGAACAAGGCGTGGGTGAGCGTGCCGCGCAAGCCTCCCTGCGGGAAATCTGCGGGCGCGAGGAATTGGTCCAGCGTCAGGTTCGACGCGGCATCCATGATTTTTTTTGTCGACCATTGATTGTATTTGAAGAGGAATTGAATATCTTGTTTGTTCATTATTGTCCCTGTATGCTTGCCTGCCGCTCCAATAAAAGATGCCCGAACGTGTATAGTGTAATGTATAAGAATAGGAAGAACAATCCGAACAGGCTGGTGAAGCCGATGGATTGCAGGCTGGGGTCTTGAATGCTTTGTAACGTGTATTGCGCCATGCCGGCGGGGTTGTAAAAAATGTCCCACGAATTCCAGCGCAAAAAGCGACCGATATACACGCCTGCGCTGCTTAGCCCGGCGACGAGGGCGACGAATCCCCAGCCGACCCAGCGCCCAAACTCGCGCCGGATGATCTCTTGCATGAGGAATAATGAAACCATTCCCAGCAACAACCCGGTGAACGCGAACCAGATCAACAGCATTACGTCGTACCAGACGGGAACGTCATGCCAGTAATCCAGGTGCTGAAAATCGGTCAGGATGTATGGCGCGTTTGGAAAGAAGATCAGCCAGAAAAACGCGGCAATCGGCACGATCGCATATACCCACCGCCTCGATAAAGTGAGCGTATATGTGAAATAGGCAATGAGGAACGGAATCCAAGCCAGGAACAGATTCCAAATCAGAAACGTGTAATTGCCGCTCCCGCTGTATTCCACGCGGAAGCGCCAGATGGCAACCGAGATCACGGTCGCGCCAGCCAGCAGGGCGAACATCGTCAGGCGATATTTATTGTGAGAAAAATAATCGATCAATGTGCGAATCATGTTTGCCTCAAAAATTCCAGTAGGATCGGGTTAACCTGTTCGGGCTTTTCGTAATGCGGGAGATGCCCGCATCCCTCGATCGCGTGAAATTCCAGGTTTGGAATTGCCTCGCGGAGCAACGCGCTGTGTTCAAAAGGCACCGTCTTGTCGTTTCGCCCCCAAAATAGGAGAACGCGCGTTTCCATGGCGCCGAGTTGCCGATACGCATCCAAAAACGAGCTGAACATTCCGTTGCGAATCGTGGATAAGATGGCGTACATGAATCCTTTGTATTGCATTTGGACTCTGTACCGTTCCTGAAAATGCGCCACCAGCGCTGGATCGAAAAAATCGTCTGCAATACTTTCTACCATGAAATCGCTTCCAACCAAACGTAAAACTGCTTCTGCCACCTGCGGCAGTTTTGCAACCCATAGCAGGGGAGAGGTGGAGATGGGTTTGGCGCCGGCAGGGTCGATCAGTACAAGGTTGCGAATCCGCTCCGGATGGCGGACGGCGAACGTTGAGGCGATGGGTCCGCCCATGGAAAGCCCGACCAAACTCACAGGGGAGGAGATGCGCAGGGCGTCCAGTAAATCGGCAAGTTGGGTGACGAAGAAGTCGATATCGTATTTGGCTTGCGGGCGGTCCGAGTAGCCGCGACCGAACAAGTCATACCGTATAACGCGAAACCCCGAATGTGAAAGGGATTCAAACGTGGGATCGTAAATAAAATATGGCACGGAAAAGCCATGCGCCAAAACGACGATCTCGCTTGATTCGTTCCCGCCTGTTTCGTAATGGGTAATGCCGCCGGGAAGTTGTATGAAAGAACCGCCCGCTGAATTGCGGGCGTCGGCATTCATCTCTTTCGTTTCGTTACGGACAGGGAAAAGCATTGTCGTGTTTACTATATCTTTCCCAGCGCCCTCAGAACGCGTTCCGGAGTGTACGGAAATTCGTCGATCCACACACCGATGGCATCATGGATCGCGGAGGCAATGGCGGGCGCTACCGCAAGGTAGGGAAGTTCGCCCACGCCGCGCGCGCCCCATGGTCCGTTCGGGTCGGGGATTTCGAGGATGACCGATTCAACTTTTTCGGGAATATCCCAAATGGTTGGGATGAGATATGTGCTGAGTTGGTCGGTTAGCACGCGCCCGTTCTTGGTTTTGTAATCTTCGAGAATGGTATAGCCTTGCGCTTGCACCACCGCGCCTTCGATCTGTCCTTCCACAAGCGATGGGTTGATCGGCTTGCCGAGATCGTCCGCCGAGACGACTCGCACGACTCGCACGTGACCGGTTTCGGTATCCACCTCTACCTCAGCGGCTTGCGCTACAAAAGCGTAGGCAAAATTGGGCGTGGAGTAACCGGTGTCATGATCGAATTGCGTGGTGCGCGGCGCGAGATACTTGTATTCGGCGACGGCGGGTCGCTCTTCAGCTTCCCATTTTTTCAGCGCAAGGTCAGCCGCGCCTCTGATCGCATTGCCAGACATGAACGTCATACGAGAGGCGGAAACTGAACCGGAGTTGCCCGTTCTGGCTGTGTCAGACGCGACCAACTCCACTTTCTCGAATGGAACGCCCGTCGCTTCCGCCGCCATTTGCATCATCACGGTATGTGTGCCTTGCCCAACTTCCGCGCCCGAGTGATGCAAAACCACCCGCTCGATCTTGGTTGCGCCATGCAGTTCGATCTTTGCCCAGCAGTTTTCCTGATAACCAAAAGAAAAACCGATGTTTTTGAAACCGGCCGCAAAACCCTGTCCGCGTTTCAAATGAGAGTTTCTTTCCTCTTTCGTCTTTCCTTTTTCCCACCCAAACCGATCCCTTGCCGCCTCGATGCACTGCCTCACGCTGACCGGGCTGGGCGAGGGCGTGCCAACTCCAAGCGGATCGCCGTCGCGCAAAGCGTTCTTCATGCGGAACGCCACCGGGTCCATGCCGAGTTTTTCCGCAAGTTTATCCATTTGCATCTCAGCCATGAACAATGCTTGCGGCGCGCCGAATCCGCGGAATGCCGCGCCGGGCACGTTGTTGGTGTACACGCCGTACACATCGGTCTTGGCGTTGGGGATGAAATACGGCCCCGTGGACGTGATGGCGGAATTCCCCAACACTTTGTTCGACGTGTACATGTACGCGCCGCCGTCGCCGATGATCACATTTTCAATTGCGTTTACCTTTCCGTTACTTGTCGCGCCCCATTTGGCGCGGATGACCGTCGCATGGCGTTTGCCGTGACCGATGATCGATTCCTGCCGCGACCAGATGATACGTACCGGTCTCTGCAACTTCCACGCCGCGAGCGCCAGCACGATCTGCACCGACATATCCTCGCGCCCGCCGAACGCGCCGCCGATGGCGGGGTAGATCACGCGGATACTTTCGTTCGGCATGTTCAGCGCGTGCGCCACTTGATGCTGGTCTTCGTGAGTCCATTGCCCGCCGCAGACGAGCGTGATGCGCCCCTCCTCGTCAATGTACGCGAGCCCCGCTTCGGGCTGCAGATAGGCGTGTTCCTGCACGGGTGTGCGATACTCGCTTTCGACGATCACATCCGAATATTTGAACGCTTCGTCCACATTTCCCCGGCGGATCTTGTAGTGGACGCAGATATTCGAATCGCCGAGGTGTTCATGGATGCGCGTTGCGCTGGGCTTCATCGCCTCTTCCGCGTCGGTCACGACGGGGAGGTCTGCGTACTCCACCTCGATCATTTTCACCGCCGACGCGGCTTCGGCTTCGGTGTTTGCCACCACCACCGCAACCTGGTCGCCGACGAATCGAACCACATCCGTGCCGGGTTTTGTGGAGCCGGGTCCGCACAATACGGGCTGGTCCTGCCATTGCAAGCCATACTCGTTGACCGGCACATCCTTTGCCGTGTACACAGCAACCACACCCGAGGCGGCTTCCGCTTTGGATGTATTGATGTTCAGGATGCGCGCATGTGGTCGCCCAGCAAACAGCATTTTCATGTGGAGCATACCCGGCATCGAAAGGTCGCCTGAATACGGCGACTCGCCGGTCACTTTCCCGCGCGCATCCACGCGAGGCATAGATTTGCCGATCGTTTGAACAGTCATTGCAACGATTACCTCTTGTACCGTTTCACTTTCGCGCGGATCGGAGGCACATCCATGGGGCCGTATTCCGAGGGACCGAGAAAACGATATAAGTAGCCGAAAAAGATCGCCATGAATCCGCCAAGCACCACCGCGATGCCGAGCGCAAAAACAATGTTAGCGTACAAGTTGGTTTGGGTTTGTAAAAAGCCGAGAACGTAAGCCAGCCCGCTCGCTTTCCACAGCCAGGGGTGGAACTGCGGCGTGCCCAGCCACTCAACAGGAATGGGCCAGCGCCCGATTCCATAATTGACTAAAAGCATCGCTGCACCGTAGGAAACAACCGGCACGATGATCATGATGAAGCATCCCAACCCTTTCATGACGGGATGTACGCCAGTGACGCGTGTGGCCTCTTTTTGCTTTACCTGGCTTGTATATTTACCCATGGTTCACCTCCGCCATTGATTTGGCATCTTCAATTGCTTGCACGATCTTGTAATAGCCTGTGCATCGGCACAGGTTGCCGGTAATCGCTTGTTCGATCTCGTTTTTGGTCGGGTTCTCTTTTTCTTCCATCAACATCGCCGCCGACATGATGAAGCCCGGCGTGCAATATCCGCATTGTACCGCGCCATGCTTAATGAACGCTCCTTGCACGGGGTGTAGACCCCCCTCTCCTTTAGGAGAGGGGCTGGGGGTGAGGTTTGCCAGTCCTTCAATCGTCACGATCTCTGCGCCATGCGCGCGCGGCGCAGGGACGAGACATGCCATCACTGCTTTGCCATCGAGGAACACGGTACACGCGCCGCACTCGCCTTCCGCGCATCCCTCTTTTGTGCCGGTCAAGCCGACATCGTCGCGCAGGAATCGTAACAATGTTTTTTCGTGACCATTCTTGAGCGAATATTTTTTTCCGTTGACCGTCGTCTCGATAGGCGCGAGCGGATCCAAGCGGACTGGAAGTCCGCGTTCCGAATCGTTCTTGCCCCACAATAAAACCGCATCCGCTGGCATCCCAGCCTGTTCATGCCCATCGCGGATTGATTTCAATCCACGCATTGTACAGACTCGAACCATCTCTTTTCGATAGGCGGCGCTTCCGCGAATGTCGTCAATTGGCTTGGATGCGTCCATCGTCAATCGCGCGGCTTCGGCGATGACATCGTCTGTGAGTTTCTTGCCCTCGAGATATTTTTCCGCTTCGGGCGCGTGGATGATCGTGGGGGCGACGGCTCCAAGCGTGATAGAGGCTGAGGTAACAAGATCAGCTTTGAGGTTGAGAAGAATCGCTGCGTCCACGATGGAGATCGCTTGCGCGCGGCGTAACGCGAGTTTGATGAACGTGCCGCGTTGCGTCGTCTTCATTGCGGGGAAGGAAATGTCCACGAGCATTTCATCCGCTTGCATCACGGTCTTGCGGACGCCTGTATAAAAATCTTTGAGCGCAATTTTGCGAGTGCCATTCACGGATTGCAACGTGACCGACGCGCCGAGCGCCATGAGTGGGGTGATGGTGTCGTTGGCAGGCGAGGCGGTGATGAGGTTGCCCGCGATGGTGCCGCGATTGCGGATCTGCGGCGCGCCGACCTCCCATGCCGCGCGGGCGAGCGGATAGGCGCGTTCGCGGATCAATTTCGATGCGACGCAATGGTTGTGCGTGACGAGCGGACCGAGATGGATGATGCCGTCTTCGTCAATTGTGATTTTGTCGAGGTCGGGGATGCGCGTCACGTCAATGACGGTTTCGATGCCCTTGCGGACGCCGCGTTCGAGTTCGAGAATTAGATCGGTTCCGCCAGCGATGATGCGGGCGTGTTCCCCTTTATCTTTCAACGATTGCAAAACTTCGTCAATGGAGGTTGCGTTGATGTAGGTGTGCCACATAAATACACGTAGAGCGGGATATTATCCCGCTCTACTAAATTCGGTTAATTCGAACCGTTCACAACTTCGGCGCGTTTTTCGTATGTTTCCACAGCCAACCGCGCGGTGGTAGCGAGGTTGCGGATGGCGGCGGGGAGCGCGGCGTCGTCGCCGAGGGATTGCTCCACGTTATCGAGCGCGCGCCCAACCTGTTCAGCGAGGTCGAAGAACGCGGCGTCGAATTGGTAGATCGCTTCGAGTTCCTTCTCGTTGATCTTCACCGCATCGAACACGCCGGAGTATCCGCGCGGCGCGCGGCTGATCTTATCAATGAACGTTTGGAGTTTGATCGCCGCCTTCTCCATATCGTCCACGAATTCGATCTTGCCCGCGCTGACGAGTTCGGTCTGCAATTGCGAAGCGCGTTTGTGTTGCTCCTCGAATCGTTGGGCGACGGTGTCGCGCAGGAGTTTGTCCGCGTCGCGGCGGTTCTGCCGCTCGATGTAGCCGCCGAAACCGGGGATGAACGAGAGCAGCTTCTTGAACGGGTCTTGCATACTGGTTACTTTTTGAAAGAAATCATCCATGTGAGCCTCCGAGAAAATATACGTGTCCGGGTGTGGTAAGTCGCATAAACCCATTATAATCAAGAAAACTAAATTCCAGAGCGGTGGTTCAATTGCTCAGCCACAGAAACCACAGAGTTCTCTGAGAGAAATCTCAAAATCTCTGTGTGCTCGGTGGCTAAGAAGAACATCATATCGCTCAACAAATCAAACTGGAGAATTGCCATGCCAACCGACATTCAATCCTTGCTGGGCGATAAAGCCGAATCCCTTCTCAATTTCAACTCCCCGAAAATTTCAAAAGACAGGCTTCACATACCGTCGTCCGATTCGATAGATCGCGTCTTCGGCCTTTCGGATCGGAACAACCGAGTCCTCCGCAACTTGGGCTGGATTCACAACTCGGGCCGACTCGGCGGTTCGGGCTACGTGTCCATCCTGCCCGTGGACCAGGGGATCGAACATTCGGGCGGCGCGAGTTTCGCCAAGAACCCCGATTACTTCGACCCGGAGAACATCGTCAAACTAGCCGTCGAGGGCGGATGCAACGCTGTCGCTTCGACGTTCGGCGTGTTGGGGATCGTCTCGCGCAAGTACGCGCACAAGATTCCGTTCATCGTGAAGATCAACCACAACGAGTTAATGACCTACCCAAACAGCTTCGAGCAGATTTTGTTCGGCACGGTGAAGCAGGCGTACGACATGGGCGCGGCGGCAATCGGCGCGACGATCTACTTCGGCTCGGACGATTCGCATCGCCAGATCATCGAGATCGCGCAAGCCTTCGCCCTCGCGCACGAACTCGGCATGGCGACCGTGCTGTGGTGTTACCTCCGCAACAAAGCCTTCAAAGCGGACAAGGATTATCACGTGTCATCCGATCTCACGGGTCAGGCGAACCATCTCGGCGTCACGATCGAAGCGGATATCATCAAGCAGAAACTCGCCGAGAACAACGGCGGCTATCTCGCGCTCAACAAAGACGGCGTCACCTTCGGCAAGTTCGATAAGCGCATGTACACAGACTTGATCAGCGATCATCCCATTGACCTGTGCCGCTATCAGGTGGCGAACTGCTACATGGGGCGCATCGGACTCATCAACAGCGGCGGCGCGTCGGGCGAGAACGATTTTGCCGAAGCCGCGGCGACCGCCGTCATCAACAAACGGGCGGGCGGGATGGGGCTCATCTCCGGGCGCAAAGCGTTTCAGCGCCCAATGGCAGAGGGCGTGAAACTGCTGAATACAATTCAAGATGTATATTTGGATAAGAGCGTGACGATCGCGTAAAACGAAACCTCCCGAAACATTTGCTTCGGGAGGTTTTTTATCGAATTCCGTAACGCGACATTCATGTCGCGCTTGCCTGAGACATTACCGCTACCGATCAAAATCCCCCGAAGCCTCGGGCTGATAGAGTATCTTCTTGATTTGCAATCTTCGCTTGCCCGCTGGGACGTCCCATTCGAACGTGTCGCCAACTTCATAGCCTAGCATGGCAGTCCCGATCGGCGCGAGGATCGATATTTTCCCCTGCCGCACATCGGCGTCTTCTGGAAATACCAGCGTGTACACTTCCTCTTCCTTCGTGTCGAGGTCTTCGACGCTGACCGTGGAATTCATCGTGACCACGTCGCTGGGAATGTCCTTTGGCTGGACCACCTGCGCGCGGTTGATTTCCGCTCGAAGCTTTTCAAGATATTCGCTTTTGCGGTAGTCGGTGGCTTGGGCGTCTAATAGAAGTTTCTGCAAACGCTCAAGGTCGAATTGGGTGATCTGAATAGGCTTACCGCTCATGATTCTTTTTTTCTCCTGTGTGATTTGTTACGAGAACACCCCAATGGTAGCACATGTTCGTCTTTGTCGTTGATTTTTCTCTCGGGGAATGTTTATGCAAGGGGTCTGATGAAAAATTGTGCGGAATAATCGGGATGCGGCAGGATGTTTTTGTGGTTGTTTCCAAGTTGGGAAAGGTTTGAGCGATATACTCTGCAATTGACGATGCGCGCCAACGTTAATGAGATTGATGTCTACTCTTCCAGCCCGCCGTTCGACCCACTATGGAGATGTATTGCCGCCGATGATCTGCTCTAACGGAGGCGTGGGGTTGTTGGCATCGTCGTAGCCGATGACGCACACTTTGGCAGGGATCTGATCGGGTTTTGTGATCGTCACCGCGATTCGACGGTAGGGGGAATATCCTGCTGGGTCGTTGCAATTGGTTGTGTCGGGCGGTCCAAATTTCAAGATGAAATGCACCAATTCTGGGATTTTGAAAATAGGCTCGACAAGATATTCGGTCTCAAATTCCTGCACTGAGAAGGTGGGAGGGATGACGGGCGGCGTTGTGTCAATGTGCGCGAAGACGACCGTTGCGTTGGGGATAGCCTGCCAGGTTGAGTCAACGGTTGGGCTGTTCCCCGCGACCACGCATAAATAATAAAACCCTTCGGCTTCGGGAATCTCTTCTTCGATCAGGTTATCTTTCGTCAGCGCAATCGGATCGCTGTAACCATCTTCCGCGCGGCAATTCACGTCGGAGACTGTTCCAGTTTTGTAGCGATAGTATGTGAAGTCGCCGGTCAATGTTGTATTCCACGTGACGCGGTGTGTTGCACCAGAGTCGTCGGTGATAACGGGCTGAATCGCGGACAGCGGGAATCCCTCCAGCGTTAACTGATCCCCAGCGTCGAGCGGACAGTTTGAAGAGTCGAGATCGAAGCGTCCTTCCGAGTCGAAGCAATTGGAGATGCCGAAGATGGGAGTCGCATAACTGGTGTTCGGATGCATCTGAATTCCCACGTCAGTCACTTCGCACGGCACGCCGAGCGCGCAGGCAAACTCGCCGCCAACGGTGGTGGTATTGATCAGCGCAAAGACCGCGCCGCTGTCTTTGACGAACACGGGCGAGCCTGAACTGCCGCCGAAGATGTCGCGGCAGGTGTTGCGGAACGCGTCGAAGAAATGCCATTGGAATTCGAGCAGGTTAGCCTGCCCGGTCATGGAGCAGTCTTCGCGGCGCAAAAACGACTCTTCAGGCAAGAGATTCGTGACAGGAACGCCAAAGACGCTGATGGATGTGGGCGCGGGCGCAGTATCCGCGATGGCGAATGGCTGGATGCCCTGCCCGGTCAGTTCGCCGACCGTTGTGTCCAGTTCGACGATCGCAACGTCGCGTCCCTTCATTGTGCTGTACGCAACTGTTTTGGCAGGGACAGTGACTTGCGCGTCCTGCGTATCTATGAAATAGTTGAAAGTTGCCGCGTATCCCTCGGCGGCTGGCACATCGCGGTACACATCGTTAGGATGCCAATCTTGCGCGCAATGTCCATTGGTGATGAGATAAGCGGGCGCATCAGCCTGATCGGATATCTGGATGAATGTGCCTGTGCAGTTGCTCGCGCCGTCAAATTTTGCAATGCCTTTGAGCGTATTCAGCGATCCATCGGCGTTGTGGAGAAGATTCGAGCCGGGACTAAACGTCGCTTCGGCGGTGATGGTTGGGGCAGGCGTTGTTGTCGCGCTCTGACAGCTAGTCAGTGCGAACAGTAAGAGTGATCCAAGTAATTTTCGCGGGTTCATAGGAAAAGCGCCTCACTGTTCCATATTTTGTATCCAAAGTTTTGTATCATCCGCCTTCACGGCTCGCTCCGCTTCGTGGAGTAAGGCAGTGAAGCTTCGCCTACGCCGGAATGGGGCATTCGCCGGCAAATAGGAATTTGGCACTGGCGTCGGCTGGTTATTTTGCGATACATTGAAACATGGCGCCCACTGCTGGATCAACAATCGTTCAGAAGCATTCAATTCATTGCCAGCCAGATTGAATTGTTCTGATTTTGAACTCAGCAATTCGATGATGAAATTCATGGATTGGGGCCAATTACACCAGATAAAACGCCCCACAATGGAATGACCTTTGAATCCACTGAGCAAATGCTCCCATACGCGGGCAAACGCAAGGTGCGATTGACCGACATAAAACGATACATCATTGTCTCGAAATAGATAGAGATCCAAGTGTTTCCAATCGGGTGGACATTGATTGACCAACAGGAATCGTTTGAGTGGAAGTGAGACGTTTTGATCATTCATGGGAATATCATCCACATCGAAAGCAACTCACTCCAGTATCTTCCAGAAAGAATCCTTGCGGATGACTTTTCCGTGATCGAATTCGAGTAAATCAACTCCTCGTACTTCGATGGGCTGTCCTGATATAGATGTGCCAGTCAGCGTCCATTCCGAGACTCCGAAATCATCACCGACCCAGTGCTGATCGTCTCCGTAATGCACATCTGGTATTCCTTCAAATCGTTTTGCCAGACCTGCTCGAACCTCCTGCTTCCCGATATAGCGATCACCGCGAGGTTTAGCGCCTCTGGGCATATAGAAGACGCAATCCTCTGCGAAATAATCCATAATGGAATTCAGATCGTGGCGGTTAAACGCTTCCAAGAATCCCTTCAATAATTCAGTGGTTATTTGTTCGGGCATGAGAACCTCCGTTTTTATGTAATTTCACTTGTATTTGGGCAGTAGAGAATCGTGGAGCAGATGAAGCGTGGAGATAGGTATCCGTCTTATTTGTCTTTGCTTCGTCTGTTGAATTTGACGATGGCGATCTCATACGCTTCCGCCAGCAACGGGCGGACTCTCTCGAAAGTTTCATCGCTTGGCGACAACACGCAGATGAAAAACTGCGCGGAATAATCGGGGTGGGGCAGGAGGGTGTCCAAAACGGTGAAGTCGTAGTCGCTGACGTTGATCTTGTCCGCCCCAAACAGCGACTTGAACGTCTCGCGGCTCACGCCGATGTTCAAGCGATACACGCCCTCGCGGTCGAGTCTTGAAACCTGTTCATATTCATTGCCAGTGGACGCGATTGTTGCGAACGCGTGGATACGCTCCTCGCGATAGAAGAAGAAGGTGTACCCGAGGTTTGTGGTTGTCTCGACATCGGGGAAGGCTGTCGTGATGTATTCTGTGATTGATGATTCGTTCATATCAGGAATTAAGGGAAGATAGAGTCGTCAAGCGGGTGACAAAGCGGAGATGAAATTTGTTCTTCACTTCAGGTAAATCCTCATGGCTGGTGATATATAATCAAGAATGGAAAATGGAATGATGTCGAACGTGATCCCTCCCACTCCTACAGTCAGTCAACCCTTTTTGTTACTATGGACTTTGGTTAATATAGTTGGTCTACCGGGTTTGCTGATTCCCTACGGAATAGGATACTTTCTATTAACTGGATTAGCGCTAGTCTCAGATGGAACAATAGGATTTGGTTGGGTTTTATTCGTCTTTATGCTCATGATGTTGAGTGGAATTGTTTCTGGAGGATGGTTTGGGTTTTGGCAATGGCTCGTACTGCGTAAACAGATTTCCAGTTCAGGCAAGTGGATTTTGACGAGTTCCATTGGCATGGCTGCTGGCACGCTCTTGAGTTCTCTAATAATTTATGCAATATCTAGTGATCCAATTTCTGAATATATTGACTCGGTGGACTTTTCGATTTTGGCTATGCTTGCGACTCCAGGAATCATAAATGGCATTGTAATTGGGATTTCACAATGGCTAGTTCTAAGAGAATGGACATACCGAGCTGGGTGGTGGGTTGTCATCATGCCCGTAAGTTTTACTTTAGGATTATTGATATTTTCCTCCGGATTTATTCTCTGGTATTTACTAGCTCTTTTCATACAAATCTCTGCGTTGACGGAAAGAAACGCTTTGCAATTTTCTGATATATGGAATATTGAAACCTTAAGAATTTTCGTCATGTCCGGTGCTTGTGTTGGAGCAATTAGTATTGGGCTGATTACCGGTGTTTTACTGAATAGGTTGTTACGATTTTATAAAAGAGAAGAATTCATTCGATCAGGTTAATATTCGAAATAAATTCCGTCATTCAAAATACCCTAACTAACAACCCTTGAAATATTCCAATGAGGTCACTTCTGCGTTAACATCATATTGCCTCCTTCTCCTTCAACTCCTCCACGCCCTCACGCGAATAACCCAACAACCCCGTCAACACCTCCTCCGTGTGCTGACCCAGCATCGGCGGCGGCTTTTGGATCTCTGCCGGGGTGGCGGAAAATTTATAAGGGAAGCCGGGCAGTCTCACTGTCCCGGCGGAGGCGTGTTCGGTTTCGAGGATCATTTCCCGCGCTTGCGATTGCGGATGCGCGAACACGTCGGGGACTGAGTTGATGCGCCCGCAGGGGAGTCCCGCCTTCACCAAGTCCGCGAGCCAGTCGTCCACATCTTTTTGCGCGAAGGCTTTGTTGAGTTCATCCACCAGCGCGGCGCGGTTCGTCACGCGCTTGCCGTTGGACGCGAAACGCTCGTCGGCTTTCAAGTCCGCGCGGTTCATCATGTCGCACAACTGCCCCCATTGCTTTTCGTTGGCGACGCCCAAAATGAACCAGCCGTCGCGGGCGCGAAACGAATCGTAGGGGACGAGATTCGGATGCGCGTTGCCGAGGCGCTGAGGCGGCTGACCGCCGACGAGATAATTCGATGCCACGTTGGTCAGCAAAGCCATGCACGAATCGAACAGCGAAATATCCACGTGTTGACCTTCGCCCGTGATGTCGCGCGCGCGCAACGCGGCAAGGATCGCGGTGGCGGCGAACATTCCCGATGTGATGTCGGTGATCGGGATGCCGACGCGCGAGGGCGGTCCGTCTACGGGACCTGTGATGCTCATCAAGCCGCCTTCGCCTTGGATGACCGCATCGTACCCCGGGCGGTCTGCGTACGGACCCGTTCGGCCGTATCCGCTGACCGAGCAATAGATCAACTTCGGGTTCACGCTGCGCAGATCGTTATAGCCCAAGCCGAGTTTATCGAGATCGCCCGTGCGATAATTTTCCACCAACACATCGGAGATCGCCGCGAGCTTGCGGATGATCTCCTGCCCTTCCTTCGATTGGATGTTGACGGTCACACTGCGCTTGTTCCTGTTCGCCACGATGAAATACGCCGACTCGCCGGGATATTTCCCATACGGCTCGCCCACGAACGGAGGTCCCCAGCCGCGCGTTTCATCGCCGCTGATAGGACGCTCGATCTTGATCACGTCCGCGCCGAGGTCGCCAAGCATCATCGTGCAGTACGGTCCCGCGAGGGCGCGGGTGATATCGAGAATGCGAATGTTTTGGAGAGGTTGCATGGGGTTTCACTTTCTTCTATTTGTTATTCACTGATGTTACGTAGTTGAAACCAATCTGGTCTCCGTAACGCGACATTTTGCACTTTGCTAAATTAATCGAGCAATAAACCAAACCACTGAGACACGGAGACACAGAGAAAAGCAATTACAAACTCCGTGACTCACATGTCCCGATGATTTTCGGGAGTGTCTCCGTGGTTCAAAAAGAAGCGGAAGGATTGCTCGGTTTAATTGTTAATCTGCAACATGTCGCGTTTGCACAAGAATAACCTGAAATGCGAAACGCTACGCAGTCTCGCCTTACAAGCCCTACTGCGTAACATCACTTATTCAAACAATTTTACTTTATCACACGCGCTTCGACCCTTCGACACGCTCAGGACAGCGCTGCGCTCTTTGCCAGAGATATTCCGTCCTGAGCGGAGTGAGGAGCGCTCGTTGCGACGAACGCAGTCGAAGGACGCTCCGCTCAGCGCGGAATCTTCGCAACGACATATCCGCCATGTATAATCTCACCATGCCAGCCCTCTCCGAACTGATCGCCCAAAAATTATCCGAAGAAAAAGTGGACGTGGTCTTCGGTCTCCCCGGCGGCGAAAACGTGGAGGTGTTGGATGCGTTGCGTAAGCGCGGCATGGACTTCGTGCTTGTGCGCAACGAATCCAGCGCGGTGTTCATGGCAGATACACACGCGCGCCTCACAGGCGGGATCGGAGTTGCCCTCACCACGCTTGGTCCCGGCGCGACGAACGTTTACGCCGGCATCGCGCACGCCTTTCTCGACCGCGCGCCTGTCCTTTTGCTCACCGCGCAATCCGACCCGAAGCTCGTCGGCGCGCACACGCATCAGGTGATGGATTTGCAAGCCATCTTCCAACCCGTAACAAAATTTACATCAACACTCGCGCCCGAGTCGGCGAATGCCACGCTCGATTACGCCCTCGCGCTGTTGCGTTCTGGCAGACCGGGTCCGGTGCATTTGAGCGTTCCCGCAGTGTTGGCGAATCAACAGGTGGATTTCATCTCGCCATCAACTCCGTTAACTGCAGTGAGGGCGATGAACGAAAAGCAGATTCGCAAAGCCAAAGAAATTCTTTCCTCCAGCCGCCGCCCGGTCATCGTGGCGGGCTTGGGCTTGGAGCCTGATAGACCGTATTCGCAACTCCGTGCGCTTGCCGAAAAATTTCACGCGCCAGTGATCGATCTGCCGAAAAGCAAAGGCGCGTTGCCCGCCGATCATCCTCTGTTTGCGGGCACGTTGGGACTCACGATGAATGATCCCGCGTATGAAATTCTCGACGCGTCCGATTGCATCATTGCCATCGGCTTCGATGTGGTTGAACTCGTCAGACCGTGGAAGCAACCACAGCCGTTGATCTGGGTTTCCAATTGGGAGAATCACGATCCGCGCATTGATTCGGCGTGCGAATTGGTTGGCGATCTCCACACGTTGCTGGATGCCTTGCTCGACTCCTCCGTCCGCGTGGATGAGGCGTGGGGTGACCCTTCGACTTCGCTCGACGATCACTCGCTCCGCTCAGGGCGGCGTCCTGCTCCGAATAGAATTTTCCCCGCTGACGTGTTGGACTCCATTCGTCAACATACTCCGTCCGAAGTGATCGTCACCACTGACGTGGGCTCGCATAAAATTTTCACATCGTTGAATTGGAAGGCGATGAGACCGAATACATTTTTCGTCTCGAACGGACTCTCCGTGATGGGTTTCGGAGTCGCCGCCGCGATTGCCGCCGCGCGCGCGACGCGTGAACCCGCAGTGTGCGTCACAGGCGACGCGGGCTTGGCGATGGTGTTGGGCGAACTCGCGCTGGCTGTTGAGCTTGACCTGCCGCTGATCGTAGTCGTGATGAACGACTCTGCGCTCGACCTGATCCGCTTCGCGCAAACAAAACGGGATCTGCAAATCTTCGGGACAGAGTTCGTCAACCCGAATTACGAATGGATTGCGCGCGGATATAATTTTGTATACGCGCGCGCGACGAATAGAGATGAATGTGATGTCGCTGTGCAATCCGCCGTCACTTCACGCAAACCCGCGCTGTTGGAAATGATGATCGACCCGAAAGGGTATAGATAATAAACATGTCATTCTGAGCCGCGCTCGCCTGCCCCGATGCAATTACGGGGTGCTCTTTGCGGCGAAGAATCTCTACCCCGCCAAGAAGTCTCCAAACGGGAGGAGAGATGCTTCGCTCCGCTCAGCATGACATACTGAGGAATTAAATGCCCAACCCCTCCCATCTCCTCGCCGTTGACATCGGCGGCACCTTCACCGACATTGTGTTGTTCGATACCGATTCGAATCGCATCGCCGTCGGCAAAGTTCTCACAACGTATCCCGATCCCTCGCAGGCAGTGTTGAGCGGGGTTGCGGAGTTATTAAAAGATCATCACATTGACCCTGCTTCTGTCCGTCAGGTCATTCATGGGACGACGCTCGTGACCAACACGCTCATCGAACGCAAAGGCGCGCGCACGGCATTGATCGCCACTGAAGGCTTCCGCGACGCGCTCGAGATCGGCAACGAAGGTCGCTATGACATTTACGATCTGGGGCTGGTGAAACCTCCGCCGCTGGTGGAACGTCGTCTGCGCTTCGGCATCGCTGAACGGATGGCGGCAAACGGCGAGGTGTTGCATCCGCTCGACGCGAACGCGGTGGCTGAGTTGTGTAAAAAATTGAACGCGGAGGGAATCGAGTCGGTGGCGATCTGCCTGCTCCACGCGTTCACCAATCCGCGCCACGAACTCGACGTGTACGAGATCGTGCGCGATGAAATGCCGAACGCTTCGATCTCCATTTCGCATCAGGTCTCGCCCGCCATGCGCGAATATCAACGCACGTCTACGACCGTGGCGAACGCGTACGTGCAACCCGTCACCTCGAATTATCTCGAACGCATTCAATCGGGATTGAGGCAGGCAGGCTTGAACGCTCCGCTCAATGTGATGCTTTCCAGCGGCGGCACAACAGACGTCGAAACCGCCACGCGCTTCCCGATCCGCCTCGTCGAGTCGGGTCCATCGGGCGGCGCGTTGGCTGGCGTGTATTGGGGCAAACAAAACGGCTTCAAAGATATCTTCGCGTTCGACATGGGCGGCACGACCGCAAAAGCCATCCTCACGCACAAATCCGAGTTGAGCGTCACGTCGGTTTCCGAGGTGGCGCACGTGCATCGCTTCAAACGCGGCAGTGGACTTCCCCTGCTCGTGCCGATGATCGAGATGATCGAGATTGGCGCGGGCGGCGGGAGTATTGCGCATGTCAATAATTTGGGATTACCCGCTGTGGGACCGGAAAGCGCCGGTTCTTCCCCCGGTCCAGCCTGTTATGGCCGCGAGGGGCTTGATCCCACCGTGACGGATGCCGACCTGCTCATCGGCTACCTCAACGCGGATTATTTTGCGAACGGCTCGATTCGACTCGACGCGTCTGCCGCCGAGAAATCTTTTGAGGAATTGGCAAAGAGTCTCGACATCTCAAGCGCGAAAGCCGCGTGGGGGATTCATCAACTCGTGAATGAGAACATGGCATCGGCGGCGCGAGTCCATGCGGCGGAGCGCGGCTTGGACATTCAAAAGTATGCGATGGTGACAACGGGCGGCGCGGGTCCCGTCCACGCGTGCGGGGTGGCGGAAAGGTTGAACATCAAAACGGTGATCGTCCCTCCGATCGCGGGCGTTGGCTCTGCTTTCGGGTTTCTGCTTGCGCCGATCTCGTTCGATTTCACGCGCAGTTATCTCACACGCATTGACCAAGTGGACGCGCAGTTGTTGATGAAAATTCTGCGCGACCTCGAAGCCGAGGGACGCGCGATCGTGACGAAGGCGGGAGTGGCTGAGAAAGATATTCGCGTCACTCGCAGTGTGGACATGCGCTATTTGCGGCAAGGTTATGAGATCCGCGTGGAGTTCGAGGGGAATGAGATCAACGCCGAAACGTTGACCATGCTCGAAAAACGATTTGAAGAAGAGTACATGCGCTTCTATGGCGTGTTGTGTGATGGCGTTCCAATTCAAGCGGTGAACTGGCGCGTAGTGGTGTCGGGTCCCACGCTGGAGATCGAAGGGAAGGCGCTGAAAGTGGGAGAAGAGTCGCAGAAACTGGATCAGCCGTATGGGAGTCGGAACGTGGTCTTTAATCCCGATAACGGCGCGGCGTTGACTCCCGTCTATCGGCGCGAGTCGCTTTCATCTTCATTCAAAGCAAATGGTCCCGCGATCATCGAAGAGGCAGAGTCCACCACGATTGTGTTGCCGAATTGGTCCGCGCGCGTGGATGTGAATGGATGTTTGGTGTTAACTCGGTAACACGACATTTATGTCGCCATTGAGGCGCGAGATAAATCTCGCGGTACAGGTGCAACTATGATCGATTCAATTTTGCTCGAAGTGTTATGGAAACGACTGCTCTCGATCGTCAATGAACAGGCGGCGGCGTTGATCCACTCGTCGTTCACCACGTTGGTGCGCGAGGCGGGCGACCTTTCGGCGGGCGTGTTCGACGCGCAGGGACGGATGCTCGCGCAAGCGGTGACGGGCACGCCCGGGCACATCAACACGATGGCGAATTGCGTGCGCGATCATGTGGTGAAGCAATTTCCAATTGAAACCCTGCAACCCGGCGACACGATCATCACGAACGATCCGTGGGCGGCGTCGGGACATTTGTTCGACCAGACGATTGTTTCGCCTGTGTTTTACAAAGGCAAAGGCATCGGCTGGTTTGCCAGCACCTGTCACGCCATGGACATCGGCGGCTTGACGATGGGCGGCGACGCGACAGAATTATTCGAAGAGGGTTTGTTCATCCCGTTGATGAAGTTGTTCAAAGCGGGCGAGCCCAACAAAGACCTGTTCGATATCATCCGCGCCAACGTGCGCGTGCCTGATGAAGTGATCGGCGACATTTATGCCCAGCAAGCGGGCAACATGGTGGGGAGCCGCAAGTTGATCGAGATGATGGAGGAATACAAACTCGCATCGCTCGATGAACTTTCGGAGTTGATCCTTGATCGCACGGAAAAAGGCTTGCGCGATGCGATCGAAAAAATTCCGAACGGCGTGTATCGAAGCGCGGTGACCATTGACGGCTTCGACGACCCCGTCACGATTCAATGCAAGGTCACGGTGAACGACCGCGATATCATCGTGGATTTCGACGGCACGTCGCCGCAGATTCGGCGCGGCATCAACGTGGTGATGAATTACACCCACGCGTATTCCACCTACACGTTGATGTGCGCCGTCGCGCCCGATATTCCAAACAACGAAGGCGCGTTTCGTCCGATCAAAGTCATCGCGCCCGAAGGTTCGATCCTCAATTGCCGCAAGCCCGCGCCGGTCAGCGCGCGGCATCTCATCGGACATTTTGTCTCGCAACCGATCCTGCACGCGCTTTCGAATCCGATTCCCAATAACGTCATTGCCGACGGCTCGGCGGGTTTGTGGAACACGATGTTCGAGGGCGAGTTAAAAGATTCGCATGACGTGTTCGCCTACATTTATTTTTCCGCGGGCGGCATGGGTGCGCGTCCGTACCGCGACGGGTTGTCTGCCACCGCGTTCCCCAGCGGCATCACCGGCGTGCCGGCCGAGGTGATCGAGTCGGTCGCGCCGATCCGCATGCACAAGCGCGAACTGCTCGCCGACACCGGCGGAGCGGGAAAATTTCGCGGCGGCTTGGGGCAGGAAATGATCCTCGAAGTGTTGACCGGCAAACCCGCGACTCATTCGTGCATGTACGACCGCACGAAGTTCGCCGCGCGAGGTTTCCACGGCGGGCAGGATGGCTCACCCGGCGAAGTGATTCGTTCGGATGGATATCGCCCGCACCCGAAGAGTCGCTACACCATCCAGCCGGGTCAAACCGTGACGTTACGCCTGCCCGGCGGCGGAGGCTTTTATTCACCCCTCGAGCGCGATCCCGTCTCCGTGCTGGAGGATGTGAAGCAGGGATATGTTTCGCTGCAAGCCGCGCGAGAAAAATATGGCGTGGTGATCGTGGAGGGGAGGGTGGATGAGGAGAGGACGAGAGAGGAAAGACGAAAGAGGAAAGAAGCCTCGGTGGTCGAGTAGTCCCGCACGCGCTGAGCGGACACTGAGCGATAGCGAAGCGGAAGTCGAAGCGTTGCGGGACGTATCGAGACCACTACGCCGTAAAGAAATTCATGTTTGCGAAGTATTCTTGTCACTGGTGGTCTCGATACGCTCCTCGCTTCGCTCGTCGCTACTCGACCACCGAATAACTATGAAAGGAATCTATGACCAACACAGCCGACATCGTCATCTGCGGGGCGGGGATTGCCGGGATTTCAGCGGCTTATCATCTTGCCGTAAAACATGATGTGAAGAACATCGTCATCGTTGACTCGTTGCCGCCGCTCACGCTCACCAGCGATAAATCGTCCGAGTCATATCGCAACTGGTGGCCCGGTCCCGGTGACGACATGGTGCGGTTGATGAATCGCAGTATCGACATCCTGGAAGAGCTACACCGCGAAGCGCCGAGTCGGCTGGCGATGCGCCGAAACGGATATTTATACGCTACCGGCGCCCCAAGCGGTGTGGAATCGATGATCGCCAACGCGGAGGAGATCACCAGTTTGGGCGCGGGCGACCTGCGCGTCTATCGCAACTCCAGCGATGACCCGAAGTATGTCCGCGTGAGCGAGCATGGTTTGTTCGATGCTCCCACAGGCGCGGACTTGTTTCTCGACCAGTCGTTGATCCGCAAATATTTTCCGTATGTCACTGAGAATGCGCTGGCGCTCGTCCACGCGCGGCGGTGCGGATGGTTCGCGGCGCAACAGTTTGGCATGTACATGCTTGAGCAGGCAATCGCGCATGGCGTGCAACTCGTCAAAGGAAAAGTGGAAAGTGTGGAAGTGGAGGGCAATCGAATTACTTCGGTGAAAGTAGCAACGAACGATGGCGAGAAGAACATCTCCACTCGGAAATTTGTCATCGCGGCGGGACCGTTGCAGAGATCGGTCGGCAAGATGATCGGCGTGGACTTGCCCATCCTGTGCGAGCCGCATCTCAAAATGATGTTCAACGATTCACATCATGTAGTGCCGCGCGAGATGGGCTTGTTCATCTGGAACGACCCGGTGACGTTATTGTGGTCTGACGAGGAACGCGCCGCGCTTGGTGAGGATGAAGAGACGCGCTGGTTGACGGAGGAATTCCCGGCAGGCGTGCATAGCAGACCCGAAGGCGATGGCAACTCAGTGTTGTTGCAGTGGGCGTATCACGACGACGCGTTGGAAGAACCGGTCTATCCAATCCCGCTTGACCCGCAAATGCCCGAGGTGGTATTGCGCGGCATGGCGCGAGTGATCCCCGGCTTGTCGAAATATTTCGACCAACTTCCCAAGCCGTTCATTGACGGCGGTTACTACGCCCGCACGCCGGAGAATCGTCCGCTGATCGGACCTCTGCCTGTGGACGGCGCGTATATCCTCGGCGGTTTCGGCGGGTTTGGGATGCAAGTCGCGTGCGGCGCGGGCGATTTGCTGGCGAAACAGATCGTTGGCGAGGCATTGCCAAGTTACGCTCACGCGTTTTTATTGAGCCGCTACGACGATCCGCGCTATCAGGAATTGATGAAACAATGGGGCGCCTCGGGACAAATATAAGTTTTCGCGCTGAGCGGAGCGTCCTTCGACTTCATTCGTCGCAACTTGCGCTCCTCACTCCGCTCAGGACGGAAATAAGTAGCAAAGAGCGCAGTCGAAGCGCAGGTTTGATGATAACTTCTAACTAGCCCGAAGAAATCTCCACCTTGCGAGGAGATTGCTTCACCGCCGAAGAACAAGAGCGGCGGTTCGCAACGACATATCTTTGAAAGGAATACATCATGAAACTACAAAACAAAATTGCCGTCGTCACCGGCGGAGCGCAAGGGATCGGAGCCGCGATCAGCGCGCGGTTTTCGGAAGAAGGCGCGAAGGTCGTCATCGCCGACCTCAACGAGGAGAAGTCGAAGACGCTTGCGAGTCAACTCAATGCATCGTATGTATTATGCGACGTGTCGAACGCCGAGCAGGTGGATAATTTGTTCAAGCAGGTGATCGAGCAACACGGCAGGCTGGATATTCTCGTCAACAATGCCGCGCTTGTGCATCATCCCGATTCAAACAAGAACTTCCTTGAGTTGACTCAAGCCGCATGGACTCGCGCGTTGGAGATCAATCTCACGGGCATGTTCCTGTGCAGTCAACGCGCCGGGCGGATCTTCGTGAAGCAAAACCCCGAGGGCAAATCTGCGGGCGGCGCAATCGTCAACATGAGTTCGGGCGGCGGGATGCGCGCGCATCGTCAGCTCATGGCGTACGACACCACCAAAGGCGGAATCGAAGCCGCGACTCGCGCGATGGCAATGGATTTGGCTCCGTGGAAGATTCGCGTCAATGTGGTGGTGCCGGGCAACATCACGGTGGATAACGCCCTCGGCGGCGCGACTGGTCCCGAAGCCGCCGCGCGGACAATTCCAATGGGCGTACCGGGCTCGCCAATGGACATCGCCTCTGCCGCCGCTTTTCTTGCCTCCGATGATGCGGCGTACATCACCGGTCAACGCCTCGTGGTGGATGGCGGCATGGAAGCGCAGTTGAGATCGCCCGCCGTGGACGCGCAAATTGATGTGTCGGGCATCACGAGCCGATTGGGTTAACCCGAAACGAATTCTCGAAACTCGTTCAAAAAACGCGCCTTGTTGAATCGCTCGGCGCGTTTTTTTATTTCCCGCGCGTCGAATGCTGGATATATCTTTTCAAACCGACGAAGCGCCTCGATCAAACTCCCCTCAGCCTGTTCGCCAAAGAACAAGCCTGTGACTCCATCCTCGACAGTTTCCAACGCGCCGCCCGCGCCATACGCGATCACGGGACACCCCGCCGCCTGCGCTTCGACAATCGCGATGCCGAAATCCTCCTCCGCCGCGCAGACGAACGCGCGCGCTTTGCCGAGAAGCTCGGCGACATTGTCATCCGATTGAAAACCTAAAAATTTGACGTTCGATTTTGCCATGTGTTGCAAGCGCGGCAGTTCAGGTCCATCGCCGACGATGACAAGCGGGAGATTCAATTTGTTGAACGCCTCTACAAGCAGATCAACTCGTTTGTGCGGGACAAGCCGCGTGACGGTGATGAAATAATTTTCACGTTGCGGGCTGGGATGAAAACGATTCACCTCGACGGGCGGGTGGATCACCCTCGCTTCGAGCTGATACGCCTCCCGAATCCGCTCGCGGACGGTTTGCGAATTCGTTGCCATCGCCTCGACGCGCGACGCGGCTCCTCTATCCCACGCGCGGAAGGATCGCATGTATTTGTCGAGTATCGGATTTCGGCGCGTGTTTTTTCCGTTGATGTTGATACCCGTCCATGCGTAACGCAAAGGGGTATGTGTGTACGAAACATGACGCATGGCATTGTGATTCCGCGCGCCGTTTGCCACCGCATAGTTGAACGAAACGACGATGTCATAATCGCGCAATTCGATTTGTTCAATCGCATAAGGCATGAGCGGAAGCAAATAGCGATGATGTGTATGCGCGAACGGAAGCGAATCAAGCCACGATGTATTTATATTGCGGTTCGCAATCGGCGAATTGACAAAAACTTTTCGGTTGTAGATCAGCGTAAAAATCTCCGCGCGCGGATACGCTTCCAGCGCGGCAAACAACACTTTCTCCCCGCCGCCGATGGAGGGGAGCGTATCGAGGACGAATGCGATGCGCGGTTTTGAAAGAGTCTGAATCATGTCATTCTGAGCGAAGCGAAGAATCTCTGCCGCCGCAGGAAGATGCCCGTCGAAGCCGAAAGTCTCAGCCAGAAACGAATATAAATTTCAGAATCTTTGTTAGAGTTCATTCAAGGTATTCCAAATCAAATCTGCTGTGCTTTGCCATGAGAACATTTTTACTCGCGCCAGTCCCTTTTCGATGAGCGACTCTCGCAAATTTTCATCGCTCAAACATATCTCGATTGCCTGCGCAAGACCATCAGGCTCCTCCAAACGGAAAATAAATCCCGCGTCGCCGACCGTCTCAGGCAGCGCCCCGCCATCCGAAACAATGACCGGGGTTCCGCACGCCATCGCTTCGAGCGCGGGTAAGCCGAAGCCCTCATCGAAAGAGGGGAGTACGAACAATTCCGCGTTGGCGTACAAAGCGGGCAAGTCTTCGTCAGGAACATAATTCAAAAAGCGGATTCGCTCATCGGCGAAGAATTTTACCGAACGAAACACGCGTCCTGATTCTCCCGCAACGACCAGCCACGTATCCTTGAACTTTTCATTGATTCGACTCCACGCCCGCATCAAGCCTTCAAGATTCTTGCGCGGCTGGATCGAACCGAGGAACAAAATATATTTCTTTGGAAATTCAATCGGACTTTGCTTAGGATTCGGATGAAAAACAGACGTATCCACGCCGTTGGTCGTGACGATGATATTCTTGACTCCAAACCGCTTCAGCGCTTTTTGCTTCACGTATTCAGAAGGAGTGAAAATGACGCGAACTCGTTTGGCAAGCATCGGCAAAAACAAACGATACCAAGCCGAATAACTTTTTGTGAACCATTCAGGATGTTCAAGCGGACTCAGGTCGTGAATCGTCAGCGCCTGATTCTGAATCGCAAGCGGACCCGAATTCGCGGGCGACCACAAAACCGAATCGCGCTTCAACTTCGCCGGCAGGATGAACTGTTCCCATGCGTGACCCAGCGCTCCCTGCGTGCGCGTTGTTTCCACGCGATGTTCGCCTTGAAACAGTCGCAATATCTCTCGTCCGTATCGTTCATTCCCTGTCACGCGCCGCGCGAGGAACCGTCCGTTGACGACGATGTCACGCGGCATGATAGTCCGTTTGTGTGAGAAAGATAAACTCAGGCATGATGCGTCTAATTCATAATTATAATGAGCCTTCCGAAAATGGATTCCGCCTCCCCATACCCCGCATCACATTGGACAGAGAGACTTGCGCGAAGCGCGTTTTATGCAACGCTCATCCTTGCCCCTGTCCGTTTACGGATCGTGTTGCAGTCGCGCCCAAGCGAAGCGATCTACAGTGACTACACCGATTTCCTCCTCTTTCTGCCCGACATCGCGTTGCTTGTTATGTTGATCGCGTGGAGATTCGCAAAACGATTCAACACCAAACATTTTCGATTTGGACCAGCGTTCGTCTGGATTCCGCTCGCGGGATTGACCGCCTCCGCCCTGATTTCAGTTGCTTCAAGTGCGGACAGCGCGCTCTCCCTTTATCATGCTATCCGCTTGTGCTTGCTTTTTCTTTTCTACCTTTTCATCGTCAATGAACAATTTTCAGTTTTTAGCATCGCCCTCGCGGTAGGATTGCAAGGCGCGTTGCAAACGGTGATTGCGATTCCACAATCCATTCTTCAACGCTCGCTGGGATTGCAAGCCATCGGCGAATATCTGCTCGACCCGGCGTGGTCGGGCGTCTCCATTATTTCAGATGGGGCGACTCGTTTCCTCCGCGCCTATGGACTCTCCGATCATCCCAACATTTTGGGCGGATGCCTCGCCTTCAGCCTCCTCGTCCTGTTGACCGTTTATCTGCGCGGCGAAAGAAAAAATTCTCTACTTCTCGGCATCGTCTTTGCGCTTCTAAGCCTCGCGCTGTTGATGACCTTTTCCCGTTCCGCATGGCTGGCGTTCGCGGCGGGATCAGTTTTCATCGTCTGGTTTGAAGCGAAGGCGCGAGGCTGGGCGTTTTTCAAACCCCTTGCGCTACTTTTCGTTTGCACGGTGATCGTTTTGATACCGTTCATCGTGGCAAATTCAAATTACTTCGGCGCGCGCTTCAACGCAGGCGGGTCGTTCGAGGCGGTTCGCTCCGAGCGCGGCGCGGTGGAGGAGCGTTTGTTTCTCATGGCGTCTGCCAACCATATTTTTTCCAAACACCCATTGACCGGAGTCGGCATGTCCGCTTCGCCGCTCGCATTACGAGATGAAGTTCCTCAACTGCCCGAAACATTCAACTACCAGCCGCCGCACTTTGTTTTACTGACCGTCGGGTTGGAAACCGGCATGTTCGGCGCGATCTTTTATTTTCTATTGATGATCCTGCCGTGGGTCGCGTTTTCGCGCCGCGCCGACCTGCGTAAGAATCCCCACGTCATCGGCGCGATGGGATTACTCCTCGCAGTGACCATCGTCGGCTTCTTTGATTACTACACATGGTTCTCCACCCCCGGCAGAATCTGGCAATGGCTGGCTTGGGGATTGGTTGCGGTTGCAATAGAATCCCCTCTCCGCGCTGAGCGGACACTGAGCGAGCGACAGCGAGACGAAGTGGTAGTCGAAGCGGGGAGAGGGCAGGGTGAGGATAAATCATGACCTTCCTCGACACCCTCTTCATCCCCGTTACCGTGATCTACTTCCTCGTCGTCACGACGTTGTTCATCTACGGATTGAACTTTTTATACCTTTCCTATCACGCGTGGAAAAAACGCGACGCGCTTGCATCCAAACCTTTGCCGCTAAACATGGAAGCGTTGCCGTTCGTCACCGTTCAATTGCCGATCTACAACGAGTTATACGTCGCTGAACGGTTGATCGAAGCCGCCGCCGCGCTCGATTACCCGCGCGGCCGATTCGAAATCCAAGTGTTAGACGATTCCACAGACGAGACAGTTTCACTCGTCGAGAGAATCGTGAATCAAATCCAAGTGCGTGGAATTAACATCCAGCATCTGCACCGCGCAGATCGTCACGGATTCAAAGCGGGCGCGTTGGCTGATGGATTGAAAACGGCGCGGGGCGAGTTCATCGCCATCTTCGACGCGGACTTTGTTCCCAATCCTGATTTCCTAAAAAAAATTCTTCCGTATTTCGATGAAGATAACATCGCATTCGTGCAAGGGCGTTGGGGACATTTGAACGGAAATTATTCGTTGCTGACCTTTTTGCAATCGCTTTCGCTCGACGCGCATTTTGCGGTGGAGCAACTCGCGCGTTCGCAACTCGGTTTGTGGTTCAACTTCAACGGCACGGCGGGCGTGTGGCGCAAAACGGCGATCGTTGATTCGGGCGGATGGAAAGCCGAAACGCTCACCGAAGACCTCGACCTTTCGTATCGCGCGTACTTGCGCGGTTGGCGCGCGCGGTATGCGGGCGAGGTCGAAGTGCCGTCTGAGTTGCCCGTGAGTTTCACCGCATTCCGCCGCCAACAACATCGTTGGGCGCACGGCGGATTCGACTGCGCGATTCGTTACATCCCCGCCATTTGGAAATCCGACGCGAGCCTCGCGCGAAAGATCCAAGCGAGCCTGCATCTCACGGGCTATTTGATTCACTTGTTGTTGTTCGCGTGCGTATTTTTATATCCGCTCGTCGTCGCCATTTCGGAAAGATATCCGGGCTTGATCAGTTTGTTCGGCATCGCGGTCCTCTTCAACTTCACCGCGCTTGCGCCGATCGCGTTGGTGGCGGTCGCGCAAAAATCACTGCATAAACGTTGGTTCGCAATTCTGCCGTACATGGTCACGCTCGCCGCGCTTGGCGCCGGGCTGATGCTCAACACGTTACGCGCCGCGTTGCAAGTGTGGGCGGGTCGCAGAGGCGCGTTCGAGCGCACGCCGAAATACGGCATCACCGCGCGCGCGCAAAAATGGGAATCAAGGCGCTACTACGTCAAAGTGGATCGGCTTGTCGTTTTTGAAATTTTCCTCGCCCTGTTTAATCTTGGCACGGTCTGGCTCGCGTGGCAAAATTCCAACTGGCTGATCGCGCTCTACGCGGCGATCTTCGCGGCTGGACTCTTCTTCAACTCCGGTCTGACGATTCTTCAAGCGATTCAACGCCGCTTCCCTCGCCCATTGACGGCTGACTCACCCTAGGCGACTTTTCTCATGCCATCCGCCTCTCTCTCCCTCGCGCGCGCCATCCTCGAAGCCCTTGCCTACTCCGACATCTTCGACTATCCCTTGCGCTTCGACGAGTTGCATCGCTATCTTCCCGCGCACGCTAACGCGGACGAATTGTCCGCCGTTTTAGATTCACTTCGCGGACAAGTTGAACAACAAGATGGATTTTATTATCTTACGGGGCGCGATGAGATTGTAAATATTCGTCAACAACGCGAAGCGCGTTCACGGAAGTTGTTGCCGATTGCCTTGCGCTACGGACGCATCCTCGGCTCTCTGCCCTTCATCCGCATGGTCGCGTTGACCGGCTCCCTCGCCGTGTTGAATGTCACCAAACACGCGGACTTCGATTACATGCTCGTCGCCGCAAAAGGTCGTGTATGGACGGCGCGTGCGTTTGCTTTGCTGTTCAATCGCTTCACGCGGCTATTCGGTCACACCCTCTGCCCGAACCTCATCGTTTCCGAGTCTGCGCTAGAATGGCCCCTGCATGATCTCTATTCCGCCCGCGAGTTGATTCAAATGATTCCAATTGCTGGAATGGATGTGTATCGAGATGTGATGGAGGTTAACTCTTGGGTTGCGGAATTCGTACCGCAAAGTTCACTTTGCGATAGTCGCGCCAAAACAGCGACTAACCCCAGAGGGGCGCTTCGCGGAGTCGCTACTACAATTAAGCGTTTTTTTGAATTTCCCCTGCGCGGCAAACTCGGAGACCACTTTGAATCATGGGAAATGACCCGCAAGATCGCTCGCTTTTCCAACCAACCCGGCTTTGGCGAAGAGACCATCTTCACCGCCGAGGTCTGTCAAGGAAACTTCCACCATCACCGAAAATGGGCGCGCGACGTATTTCAAGACAAAATGGATGCTCTCACTCGACAATATGAAACGAGTAAAGAGAGAATTAGAGAATTCGTCTGATTGCCTTACACTTTCAAAATCGGGACGCTGATTAACGCAGAAAAACGCAGATTTTTCTTTTGTCAGCGTGAATCAGCGTTCATCTGCGTCCAAAATGTGTTTCTGTTAGGTAATGAGAGAATTCGTGTAAATCCGTGTAATCCGTCGCTAAGAAATATGACTCAAATCCTCCTCGGTCAATCCTACTACCTGCGCTTCGACCCCAAACTGTGGGAAGCGATGCAGCCTTATCCTCCGCTGGGGACGTTGTACGCCGCGAGTTGGCTCCGTCAGCATGGATACGATGTCGCGCTGTTCGACGCCATGCTCGCCGAGTCGGAAGAGGAATGGGCAAAGTCACTGGATGAACACAAACCGCGCTACGCGATCATCTACGAAGATAATTTCAACTACCTCTCAAAGATGTGTCTCTTGCGGATGCGCGAAGCCGCGTTCACGATGATTCAAATGGCAAAGTCGCGCGGATGCGTCGTCATCCTCTGCGGCGCCGACGCGACCGATCACTTCAAAGAGTATCTCGAACATGGCGCAGACTACTGCATCCTCGGCGAAGGGGAGGAGACCCTGCTTGAATTGCTGAATCAACTTGAAGGCGCCGCCCTGAGCGTGTCGAAGGGGAGAAGCGAAGCGGGCTTTGAATCCATTCTAGGTCTCGCATACCAGTCTCCAGTCTCTAGTCTCCAATCAGAAATCGAAAATCGTAAATCGAAAATCGTAAACCCCCGCCGCCCCGACATCACCAACCTCGACAAACTTCCCTTCCCCGCCTGGGATTTGGTGAATGTCGAAAAATATCGAAGCCTGTGGCTGAAACATCACGGCTACTTTTCGATGAACATGGTCACGACGCGAGGCTGTCCGTATCATTGCAACTGGTGCGCCAAGCCGATCTGGGGTCAGCGCTACAACTCGCGTTCGCCGGAGAACGTGGTCGCGGAGATGAAATGGCTCAAGGAAACTTTCGCGCCCGATCACATCTGGTTTGCGGATGATATTTTGGGATTGAAGCCGAAATGGATCGAAAAGTTTTCCGCGTTGCTAGTCGAAGCCGACGCGGCGATTCCGTTCAAATGCTTGCAGCGAGCGGACCTGGTCAACGAGACGACCGCGTCCGCGCTGGCAAAGGCGGGCTGTAAAACCGTGTGGCTCGGCGCAGAGTCGGGTTCGCAAAAAATTCTCAACGCGATGGATAAGGGCGACACGGTGGGGGATATTTACAACGCCGCGCGGTTGTTGAAAGCGAACGGAATCGAAGTGGGATTCTTTTTGCAGTTTGGCTACCCCGGCGAAACGTGGGACGATGTGCAAAAGACCTTGAAGATGGTGCGCGAATGTTCACCCGATGACATCGGCATTTCGGTTTCGTATCCGCTGCCCGGCACAAAGTTTTTTGAACATGTCAAATTAGAATTAGGCGAAAAACAAAACTGGGTGGATTCGGAAGATTTGGCGATGCTCTATCGCGGTCCGTTCCCGTCTGAGTTTTATCGCGTGTTGCACGGGCGAGTCCATTATGAGTTTCGCACGCGAAAAGCATTCAGGCAGATGTCGTTGAAATGGCTGGTCAATGTGCCGAGGAATTTGTTGGGTTTACTTCTGAGTGAAAGGAGACTGAGGAGAATTATTTCACATCCTGGTCTCGATCGGTCATTATTTACTAGATAGAGCCTCGATCTACTGCGCCGTATTGCCGCCATCCACCAACAGTAAATGACCGGTCATGAACGACGAATCGTCTGACGCTAAAAATAATACGGCTTTGGCGATCTCTTCGGGTTTGCCAAAGCGACCCATCGGCAAATACGCGCTGGCTTTCTTGATCTCTTTTTCTAAACTCGCAGAGTCCGGCGATTCAAAATAGCCTGTCTCAAGCCAGCGATCCACGAGCGTATCGCCGGGGCAGACCGCGTTCACGCGGATGTTATCGCGCGCGTGATCAAGCGCCATTGCTTTGGTCATCATCCCCACCGCGCCCTTGCTGGCGATATACGGAAACGCGTTTTTGCCTCCCACCACAGACCAATCGGAGCCGCAGTTGACGATCACGCCTCCGCCCTGCGCCTTCATCACGGGTAAAACTAATTTGCACATGCGCCACACGCCCGTCACGTTGATGGCGAGAGTCTCGTTCCACATTTCATCGGACGTGGTTTCGGCTGTCCCATGTGTGACGATGCCCGCGTTGTTGAACAGGATGTCGATGCGACCGAATGAGGCGAGAGTCTGTTCGACGACGCGGGAGCAAGCCCCCCCGTCGGCATGATCGGCGTGGATGAATTCGCATCGGACTCCCCTGCGGCTGATCTCATCCGCGACGCGTTTTCCCAACTCCGCGCGGCGTCCAGTGATGACGATATCCGCGCCCTCGTCTGCGAATAGTACTGCGGTCGCTTTGCCGATACCCGACGTCGCGCCTGTGATGATTGCCACCTTACCTGAAAGTTTACTCATGAGGTTGACTCCTTGTGAACGATTCTACTCTTTATCTTGAGGATGGAAGAAAGGCTGGAGTTGTGAGAGAATTACCTGAAAATTTTCAGGAGAGTAAATGAAGGCTTTTGGACTTTCGCTGGATGGCGAAATCGAAAACACGCGCGAATCAAAGATGCAACATGCGCGGATCGGCGCTCTGATCGGGCTGGTTGCTGGCGCCGCGTTTGCCGTTTCCGCTTCAGGGGTGGATCTGCTCCTGTATCGCGATCTGTCGCTTGGGTTCGAATTTGATTTCCTTTTCACCCATGGTTTGGTTGTCAGCGCGGCGTTGAGCGTCGTCGGCTTTGTGACGTGTTGGGCGGTTGAAACCTGGCGCGGATTGGCGTACGGCGCCCTTTCGACAAGCTTGATCGTATTGGTTGGTTCATTGTTGCAATCCAGCGAAGCGACCGCAGGTATAAGGATCATAGCTCTGATGTTCACCCTCGTGCCCGTGGCGGCGCTTGCCCTGCCCATCGCGTGGATTCTCCGCTGGTTGACCGAAATGCACATGCGCGCGCGTTTTGGAAAATTTTCGACGTTGAAAATCGCGCTGTTGGCGTTTGTTGCGCTTACCTTGGGCGTGGCGGGCGGATGGTTCATGCGGATGCCTCCGCGCGCGGTGGAGGCTGTTCGTTTTATGGATGGGATGATCTGGATCGCGTGGAATCAGGAGGATAGCGTCTTGCGCGGCGTGAGCGGATTTAACGATCATCTCGACACAAAGTACGCGCTGTACGAATCTTCTTCGACCGTTTCCACCGAGGGGTTTGTGGTGACGGCAAAGTATGAGGATGGGTATAGTTTCTCTTGCGAGGTGATCGTCTTCCCGGGGCGCGACCCGTCGTTGTCGGATTGCGAAGAGGGGAAATAATCGTCCTTGAAAATTATTTGCCTGTTTGAATCGCGAATAGGTAGATCGCCGCGAACGCCAACGCGATGCCGATCATTTGAACGCGCGAGATGCGTTCTTTGAGAATGAGCCACGCGAGAAGAACTGTTGCGCCGGGATACAGCGAACTAAGCACGGCGGAAATATCGAGCCTGCCCGCTTTGCTGGCGAGGACGAAAAAGAAATTACCGCCGACGTCGAGCGCGGCGTTGATGAATACGACTCTCCACGCATCGGGCGGAACAGGAAGCGACTCGCGCCGCGCAAGGACGATGACGAGGACGAGAAGAGTCCCGGCGAGGCGTGAGATGATGAGGGGCCACAAAAGCGCATCGGTATCGCTGGCGGCGTTATGAATGAAGATGAAGTAGGAACCAAACCCCACTCCCGCGAGAATCGGGAATTTTAAATCCGAAATCTTGCTTACGTGGAATCCGCCGTCGCCTTGCGAGATCAGCCAAACCGCCACAAGCGCGAGCGCGAATCCAACGAATTGAATCGGGCTTGGAAGTCCCTGCGTGATTGCGCCAAAGATGACGGGAAGCAGAGCCGAGAACAACGCCGAGACCGGCGCGGCGACGCTCATCTGCCCGACGCTCAGGCTGTAATACAAGATGAGCAAACCGCACGAGCCAAGCGCGCCAGCGATGAATGAATTGAGCGCGACGCGCCCCGAGGGAAACGATTCAGGATAAAAGAACAACGCGGCGATGACGATCAGCAAGCCGAAAAAGTCCGCATATAACACCGCGCGATACGCGCCGACCTTGCGGCTGGCTAGCCCGCCCGCGAAATCTCCCGCGCCCCATGAAAGCGATGATGCAATGCCGTATAGGATGGAAAGCAAGATTGATCTCCCGATTCTTTGCCACAGATTTCACGGATTCGCACGGATTTCTTTTTTGAATTTCTGTGAAAATCCTCGTAGTCCGTGGCTGATGTTATAAATTCTTCCTGCCGCCTTCATCTGATCCAACGCGCGCGCCGACCTTTTCTGAGTATAAACTCGTCATTTCTCGCGCGGAAGCGACGCGTGTTTGAAGCAGTTCTCAAAGAGCGGTTTGAGCGCGGACAGCAGAGTCGTTCCATACACTGCCAGAGGCAGAAGAGTCAAAAGTTGAAGAGCATCCTATCCATAGATGGTGAGGAGATATCCGAGATTGCCGAGCAAGCCCAGCCAGCCGATCGGTATGGCGAGCAGGAATAATAAATCAGACTGTTGAAAATAGGGTAAAACCAGCGCGGAGGTTGCCGCCAATGCAACGAAGCGGCGCTGGGGAGGTAGGGGAATCAGGAGCGGCGGAATACAAAGTAAAAGCGACCAGGGCCCAAACCAGCGCCATAACGATATGCTCCCGAATGCATTCGGCGGATCATTGATAATATTTTCCATGAGTTGTAATGGCCAGCCGGGATATAAAAACAGCGATGCAAGCGCGACCAGAGCCGGTACGATCAGCGCGCGGGCTTTGTCTTTCCAGGATATATCTGCCATATACAGGAGGATCAGGCTGCCTGTAATACCGATTTGAAATTTACCGCTTGCTATGGCTATGCCTAAGCCTGCCAGGTGCCATTGTCGGTTGCACAGGCTCCACCAGCAGAGCGCCAACGCGCCTGCGATCACCCCGGAAATTCCCCCATACATGAGCGTGTAGAACATCTGATAGGAGAGCAATGCCATAATCCCTTTGCCTCCGAATATGCGGGCCGCCAAGAATACCCCAAATATGTTCATACCGCTCCACAGCAGGTAGCTTACATTGAGAGGAAACCTGGCAAGCAGGGCAAAAAACGGCAAATACCAGTTGGCGTAATAGTAGCCTTGAAATTCCCCATGGGCTGTATTGAGATAAATCTTGAAATCGTAAAAGGAATAGGAAATTTGGGGAGAAAACCATAGGAAAAGCCCTCCCGCGCTGAATGCCAGGGCGATCCCAAACAATTCGCCGAGAGTAAGACGCTGACGTATATTCCATGTTGCTTGTTGACCGTTAAAGGGAAGTGTCATCGCGCCTTGCCCGCCGCCTTCGCCCGCTCCAACACTTTTTGCGCGTTCTTGAGAAGGGGCATATCAATCATCTTGCCATCCAGCGCGTATGCGCCCTTGCCCTCTTTTTGACTCGACTCGAACGACTCGACGATTCGTTTTGCATACTCGATTGCGGAATCGGATGGAGTGAACGCCTCTTGCGCCGCCTCGACCTGATTCGGGTGGATGATCTGTTTGCCGCTGAAGCCGAACCGCGCTCCCTCTTCCGCCTCGGCACGCAGACCTGCGGGGTCTTTGAAGTCAATGAAAACGATGTCAATCGCTTGCAGATCGTTCGCCGCGCAAGCCGTGACAACCGCCTGCCGCGCGTAGAGCAACTCGGTCGCTTCTTTCGTGCGGATAGCGCCAACCGACGCGGCGTAATCCTCCCCGCCGAAGATGATGGCTTCGAGACGCTTGTCCGCTTCGGCGATCTCTTTCAGGTTCATGATTCCCTTGGCGGTTTCCACTCCCACCAGTAAGCGGACGCTTCCAATGTTCAATTTGCTCGACAGTTCGTACGTTTCGATGTGTTCGCTGACCCATTTGACTTGTTCGGCAGTTTCAACTTTAGGCACAACGATCGTGTCGGGATTTGTCGCCAATGCCGCGGCTAGATCGTATTTTTCCAAACCTGAACCGATCTGGTTGATGCGAATACACCGCTCGGATTTGCCGAAGTCAAGCTCTTTCATAGCCCCCGCAATGACCTCCCGCGCTTCGGTTTTCTTGTTCGCCGCCACGCCGTCTTCCATGTCCATGCAAATGGAATCGACTCCAAGCGTGGTGGATTTTTCAATTTTGCGGCGATCGTCGCCGGGCATGTAAAGTAACGCGCGTCGTGAGTGCATAAATCTCCTCGTATACAAGTAGACACGGAAACACGTAAACAGGTGGTATCAAGTAACTTGTAACTCGTAACGTGTCTACCTGTCTACTTGTGTACCTGTTTACTTCTTCAAAAACATCGCCGTCCGTTCGAACTCGACCACAATTGTACTGTCTGGCTTCCTGCCCCAGCATTTGATTCGCACAATGCCAACCTCAGGTCTCGACTTGGACTCGCGCATTTCGATGATCTCGCTTTCGGCGTAGATCGTGTCTCCGTGAAAAACGGGGTTGGGATGCGCGACCTTGTCATATCCCAAATTCGCCACGATGGTGCCTTCGGTTAGGTCTGCGACGGTGAGACCAACAACGAGACCAAATGTGAACACTCCATTCACCAACCGCTGACCAAACTCCGTTTTCGAGGCGAAATCTTCGTTGAGGTGCAGGGGCTGTGTGTTCATGGTCAACGCGGTGAAGAGGACGTTGTCCATTTCGGTAATGGTGCGCCCACCGTGTTTGAATTTCATTCCAACTTCGAGTTCATCAAAAAATTTGCCAGCCATAAGACTCCTTTGTCGAAGGTTGAAGGTCGCAGGTTAAAGGTCAGACCTTCGACGTTTGACTTTCGATATTGATCAACTCTTGCTCGCGTTCCACCGTTTGACCAACCTTCACCGCCAACGATTTCACCACGCCATCCATCGGCGCTTGGATTCTAATCTCCATTTTCATCGCTTCGAGAACCAGAAGCGTTTGTCCCTTCGTGACTGAATCGCCTTCACTGACATTCACCGCGCGGATTTGCCCCGGCATCGGCGCGGTCAATTCGCCCGCGCTTTGTTGACCTCCGCCGCCTCGTTTGCGCGCGCCGGATTGCTTGGTCAGCATGAAAGTCCGCCCGTTGACCGTCACCCAACGTTTGGCGTTATCAGAGGAAACATAAGCGGTCACGCGTTCTCCGTCAATCAGCAAATCCAGTTTCCCATTTTCGGCGCGGAGGATTTCAACGTCAACCGGCTTGCCCTGAGCTTGCCGAAGGGTATCCTCTATCGTGACGCGATGTGATTTGCCCGAAGGGACGATGTCTATGCCATACGTTTTAGAATTATGCTCGAAGTTTGTTTTCATCCGTATCCTAGAATCCGAATCACTGCCACCAGCCACATGCCGATCACGGCGAGGACGAGTTCGAGGTCGCGCTGCATCAAGCCTGCCAGCACGCTGACCCACGAATGATACGCGAGATATGGCGAGAGGAACGGCGACGCCGCCATCGCTTGATCTTTGCGGCGGTGGAGGATGGAGAGAATCGTCAACGCAAAGCCGATGGGGAATGCCCAGGGCCACAGGCTGGCGTTCCATGTGGATTGCAAGAGGTCGTTCGACCTGCCGATGGAAGCGGTACCAAAAACGACGAGCGAGAGAGTCGTCGCGATTGTGACAGGCAGAAAGTCGCGCAGAAGCGATCTCCATCCGCCTTCGCGCCACGACTCGAACATCCAAAAGGGAATCATTGCGATTCCCATCTGCGGTTTGAGGAGGACGAAAAATAATCCGATCTGCGGCGGGAGGACAAAGCCGACGAACGCGAGCGCGTCCACGTTCAACATGCGCATCCCGTAGATGACGGGCGACGAGAGCAGGAACGCGATCAACGCGACGCGGCTGGCTTTCAATCGGATGGCGACCCACGCATACAGCGCGAGCGTGAGGATGAAAAACAGATTGCCGCTGACCCGTTCGGAAAATATCGCCAATGGCAGCATGGGGATCAGCACCTAGGGCAGGTTGCGAAACGTGGGCGCGGCAAGATATGGATTCGCGCCATCCAATACGGCGCGCGCGGCGGGGTAGTATGTTTCTTTCCAATCAATACCCACTAGCGACCACAAACTGTCGGCGCAGAAATAGAGGAGGATAAAGAGCGCCGCGCTTACGAAGATGACTCGAAGGTTGATATTTTTTTTCGTCACGATATTAATTTCTGAATCCATTTGGATTTTTCCATGGGCTATACGGATCGGGTTCATTTACGATTTCAGATTTACGATTTTCGATTGACGATTGACGATTTACGATTGCTTGGTCAGCAAGTGAAGCGGCGATGAGCGATTCAAACGACGGGTTGGGCTGACTCCACCTAGGCTGGCTTTCCACCCACTTCGTGGAAACCTCGCCAGCGGAAAAATCGGGGTGCGCGAGAACGTCTTGCAGGAAATCAATATTGGTTGTCACGCCATGGACGACGAAATCGCGCAACGCGGATTGCATCTTTTGAATCGCGGTTTCTCTCGATTCGCCGAACGCAATTAATTTTGCCAGCAACGGATCGTAAAAATGCGTCACCTCATCATCCGCGCGGAAACCCGAATCGACTCGGATGCCGGGTCCGCGCGACTCGATGTATTGCAGGAGTTTGCCTGTGCTGGGTAAAAATCCGTTGGCGGGGTCTTCGGCGTAGACACGGCATTCGATGGCGTGTCCGCGTTGAGTCAATTGTTCTTGCGAATATGGAAAACGCTCGCCCGCCGCGACGCGAATTTGCCATTGAACCAAATCGAGTCCTGTGGTTAATTCTGTCACGGGGTGTTCGACTTGCAACCTTGTATTCATTTCAAGAAAGAAGAAAGAGGAAAGAGCGGGATCAAAGATGAATTCGACTGTTCCCGCGTTGTAATAATTTACGGCGCGCGCCGCGTTGACGGCGGCTTCGCCCATCTTTGCGCGAAGTTCTGGAGTAAGCAGCGGAGAGGGAGTCTCTTCGATGATTTTTTGATAACGCCTCTGCGTCGAACATTCGCGCTCGAACAAGTGGACGATGTGTCCGTGCTGGTCGCCGAAAACTTGAAATTCGATGTGATGCGCGTTCGGGATATATTTTTCGACGAGCAGGCGGTCGTCGCCGAACGCGTTCAGCGCCTCGCGCCGCGCGGACTCAATCGCCTCATGCAACTCGTCCGCTTGATTCACCACCCTCATGCCTTTGCCCCCGCCTCCCGCCGCCGCTTTGACAAGCACGGGATAGCCGATCTCTTTTGCGGCTTTCTTAAAATCGGATTCCGATTCGAGTCCTTCCGCGCCGGGGACGGTTGGCACGCCCGCTCGTTTCATCGCAATCTTCGACTCGGCTTTGTCGCCCATCGCGCGGATCGAGTCGGCTGAGGGTCCGATAAAAGTCAAATTGGCTGAAGCAACTGCAAGGGCGAATGAGGCGTTCTCCGAGAGGAAGCCATAGCCGGGGTGGATGGCATCCGCTTGGGAGGCGAGCGCGGCTTGAATAACGACATCCGCATTTAAATAGGAATTCTTCGCCGCAGGCGCGCCGATGTGAATCGCTTCGTCGGCGAGTTGCGTGTGTTGTGAATTTTTGTCCGCGTCGGAATAGACGGCGACCGTTTGGATGCCGAGCTCTTTGCAAGCGCGCATCACGCGAATGGCGATCTCGCCGCGATTGGTAATGAGAATTTTTTTGAACATTATTTGATGCGAGTCAACGCGGCTTCGGTGGCTTTGGCTTCGCCGTATTCGGGATGGATGTTGTAGGCGGTGATGAGGAGGCGGTCTTTGTCGAGCAGTTGCAATTCGGTGCGCCAGCCCCAATCGGGTCCGCCGTCAGGATCGGGATAACTGCCGAGGACGGAAAATCCGTTATCGGTGGCATTGCCTGTGCAGAACATGATAGCGGTGTTGTTGTGGAACGAGTCGAGCCATGAACATTCGTAACGGTCGAGCGTGGTGTTGTAGCCGAAGGTGAACATGCCATGCTGCGGCTCGCCTTGAATCGTTCCCTGATACAGATACAACGCGAATCGTCCATCGAGGATGATTTGGATGCTTCCCGCAACGGGAGATTCGTCGGCGAGTTTATCTGGCTCGAACCAGAGTTTGGATGTGCCTGTCCAACTGCCAGCGAGTTGGGAGAGGAGGTGGTGTGGGCTACCTGATTGTTTTTCGAATGACATTGGTGAATCTCCGTAATTTGTAATTGGTAATTCGTAATTATGTCACCCTCCCGACAGGCATCGGGACGATGTGAGCGTTAGCGAAGGGTCTTTCTTGTCGTGGAGAGATGCTTCGCTACGCTCAGCATGACATGCCTTAAGTTACATTCTAAACACGCCAAAATTATTTTCTTCAATCGGCGAATTCAAGACAACGGATAATGCAAGACCAAGAACTTGTCTTGTATCCGCAGGATCAATCACACCATCATCCCACAGCCTTGCCGTTGAGTAATATGGATTCCCTTCGTATTCATATTTCTCCAAAATGGGACGTTTGAACTCATCCGCTTCTTCTTTGGTCATGGCGGGTTTGCCTTCTCTTGCGAGTTGATCTTGTTTGATGGTGAGCAGAACATTCGCGGCTTGTTCTCCGCCCATGACGGATATTCTTGCGTTGGGCCACATCCATAAAAATCTTGAGCCGTAGGCGCGACCTGACATTGCATAATTCCCTGCGCCGAAGGAGCCGCCGATAACGACGGTTAATTTGGGGACACGAGTCGTCGCCACCGCATGGACCATCTTCGCGCCGTCTTTGGCGATGCCGCCGACTTCGGCTTCACGTCCCACCATGAAGCCTGTGATGTTTTGCAGGAACACGAGCGGAATGCCGCGCTGGTCGCACAACTCGATGAAGTGAGTCGCTTTGAGCGCAGACTCGCTGAACAAGACTCCGTTGTTAGCGATGATGCCGACGGGGTATCCGTGAATCCGCGCGAACCCGCAGACGAGAGTCGTGCCGTAGCGGGCTTTGAACTCGCGGAACTTGCTTCCATCCACGAGGCGGGCGATGATCTCGTGAACGTCGTAGGTTTCTCTAAATGTGCTTGGCAAAATGCCGTAGAGGTCTTCCGCAGGGTAAAGCGGCTCCTCGGGCGGGAAAGAGGAAAGATGAAAGAGCCACGTCTTTCCTCTTTCTTCTTTCATCGGTAGTGATTCAACAATGTCGCGCAGGATTTGAATCGCATGATCGTCATCTTCCGCAAAATGATCCGCAACCCCGCTTCGCCGCGTGTGGACGTCTGCCCCGCCCAAATCTTCCGCGCTCACATCTTCGCCCGTCGCGGCTTTCACAAGCGGAGGTCCGCCGAGGAAGATCGTGCCAGTCCCTTTGACGATGATGGCTTCGTCGCTCATCGCAGGGACGTACGCGCCGCCCGCCGTGCAACTTCCCATCACCGCCGCGATCTGCGGAATCTTTTTGGCGGACATTTTTGCCTGATTGTAGAAGATGCGACCGAAATGATTCACATCGGGGAAGACTTCGTCTTGAAGCGGCAAAAACGCCCCGCCCGAATCGACGAGATACAAGCAGGGCAGATGATTCTCTTCGGCGATCTGTTGCGCGCGCAAGTGTTTCTTGACCGTCATCGGGAGGTACGATCCGCCTTTGACTGTCGCGTCGTTGGCGACGATGAGGACTTCGCGGTTGCTGACGCGTCCGATGCCCGTGACGATTCCTGCTCCTGGACCCTCGTTATCGTAAAGATCAGTGGCGGCTAACGCGGAGAATTCGAGAAATGGAGAATTGGGGTCGAGCAGTCGTTCGATCCGTTCGCGGACGAAGAGTTTGCCCTGCGACTCGTGTCGCTTGCGGTATTTTTCTCCGCCGCCTTCGCGGACTTTGGCGAGGCGTTCGCGGAGTTCGTTTGCGAGGGCGCGGTGGTGGAGACTGTTAGTCTTGAAGTCTTCGCTGTCGGGGTTGAGGTTGGTTTGGATGGTTTCCATGGTGAGGAGTTGAAAGTAGAAAATGGGAAATTGGAGAGTGTCATTGCAAGTCTAGCACAAAACTCACCAGAGAAACAAACCGTTGATCGGTATGATTTCAAAATTGGTATAATCTATCCATGCCTTTTGAATACGATCCGCACAAAAGCGAATCGAACCGCGCCAAACACGGTATTGACTTCGATGAAGCTCAGGCATTATGGGATGACGAGTCTTTTCTCGAAATTCCTGCGAAGAACTTGGATGAGCCTCGATTTTTGGTAATCGGCAAAATCAAAGGAAAGCATTGGTCTGCGGTTATTACGTATCGCGGTAGAAATATTCGGATCATTTCCGTGCGGCGTTCAAGAAACGAGGAGATCGAACTCTATGAAAACGAAAGCATCTAATTTCGATAAAGAATTCGATGAAGGCGATAGCATCATCGAACATCTTGACTTGTCCAAATCGCGCCGACCTGCCGAGGAACAGAAACGAATCAACATGGAGATTCCTGTCTGGATGCTTGCTGCTCTTGACCGCGAAGCAAAGCGACTGGGAGTCACGCGCCAATCTGTCATCAAAATCTGGCTGGCGGAACGGTTGCAGGCGGGACAGTAAATTTGCAGACTCAAAAAAGGACTTGGCACATTGCCGAGTCCTTTTCGAGTCCTTCCAAGGTGGATTTGTCGCCAATCCACGTATCAAGTTTATCCCCGCCGATATCCGCGAGTTCTTCGCCGATGACTCCCAAAGTTTCATCACCCACCAGCTTTTTGACTTGGTGTTTTAGAGGCGCAGTCCCGATTTTTACGAACGCGTTATCTGCCATCTTCACCGACCTCCAACTTGAAACTTGGAACTTGGAACCTGAAACTTGAAACCTATTTTACCCCCAACGCTTTCCGCGCAAACTACTTCAACGACTGCGCCAACATCCACGTATACAATTCCTGATCTTGGTAGACCTTGCCGCTGATATCGTGGTCGCCGTCAGAATACACGGTGAACTGAATATTGCCATTGCACGCTTTCAACGCATCTACAAGGGATTGTTCCGCTTCGAGAGGCACGATCGTATCGACTGCCCCGTGAAACGCCCAAATGGGTTTGTCTTTCAAACTGCAAATATTTGTAGGGACATGGAAACCGGCTGTGTCGCCGACAAACCCCATGACCGGTGCGAGCGCCGCGAACGAGTCTGGGTGACGCAACCCGTATTCCCACACGCCGTTTCCGCCAATGCTCACACCCGTCAGATAGATTCGCGTCGTGTCTACGGCGTAGGCGGCAGTCACTTCATCAAGCAGAGAAAAAACAGACGCCTCTACCTTATCTTGAAACCAATATTCATCGCCCGGTTTGCCGGTCAACTGCGGCGAGAGCACAATAAACGGAAAATCCGGTGTGAACCCCAGAATTTGCGGCAGGGCTTCGTAGAGGAGCATATCGGTGTTCGTACTGCTCGTCCCTGAGCCGTGTAAGAAAAGGATCAAAGGCCATTTCTGCGCTGGGTCCTTTCCGTAATTTGACGGCAGGAAGAGCAGATAATTGCGATCGCCCGCTTGCGCTGTGAACGAATGCTGACCTGTGATGATATTTGACTGTGGAGCGTTCGTGTCTGTACCCGGAAGTGTGGCTGTCGCTTCCGTGGTCGGCGTGACCGGCTGGGTGGCAGGGGGAGCGGAAGTATTGGTCGGGCTCGCTGGCTCGGTAGAGGGCGGCGCGGAAATGTCGGTTGGGCTGGGCGCGGACGATCCACATCCAGCCGCCAGCATGAATATCAACAACAGAAGGGTGAGTCGTGTTACGGTGATCGCAGATTGTCGCTTGATGAAATTATTGTTTTTCATGCGACAAGTCTAGCATAAAAGTTTGCAGTGCGGCGAGTCTGTGCCGCAAAGTTCACATTGCGCTGGTGGGTTGTGAAGAATTAGATAATTTGGTACTTCCCCCAACTTCAATGGAAATCAATTACCCGTTTGGCAACTCGATGATGAACGTTGTGCCTATCCCTACTTCGCTTTGCGCTTCAATCGTTCCATGATGCGCCGCGATGAGTTGTTTTGTAATCGCGAGTCCCAGCCCGCTGTGGGTTCGTCCACTGCGCGATTTATCGCCGCGCCAGAAGCGGTCGAAGATGAAGGGGAGGTCCTCGGATGCGATTCCCGCGCCTGAATCTTTGACCGTGATCCGCGCGCTTCGCTCCTCATTGACAATTGATTCGGTTTCGATGGATATTTTTCCACCTTTGGGCGTGTGGCGCAACGCATTTGAGATGAGATTGGATAATACTTGATTCAAGCGGTCATAATCGGCTGTGACTTGTTGATCTGCGTCCGCGATGCGCGTTTGCAGGTCAATGCCGAGGGACGCGGCTTGGGAGGAAAAGCTCGAAGTGAGATCATGTATCAGGTCGGTGAGCAGAAATAAGGTGGGATGAAGCGGGAGTTGTCCCGTTTCGGCGAGGGAGAGAGTCTGCAAGTCGTTGACGAGGCGGGTGAGGAGTCGTGTTTCATCCAGTGTGTTGTTGAGGTGTTCGGGCGTCGGCTGATAGACGCCGTCCACGATGCCCTCGAGGTTGCCTTGAATGATGTGGAGCGGGGTGCGGAGTTCGTGGGCGATGTCGGCGGTGAGGTTGCGGCGTTGTTGTTCGGAGCGTTCGAGTTCGGCGACCATCTTGTTGAAACGTTTGATCAGGTCGCCGAACATGTCGGAGTTGCTTTCGGGCACGCGCGCCGAGAGATTGCCTTCTTCAACGGCGTTGATGGTTTTGAAAAATTCTTCGAGCGGTTTGCCGAAGCGGAGATAGAGATTGAAGACGATGAAGAAAAGAATGACCACAAGAACAACAGGCGCGCCGCAGACGAGGAGCCAGATGTTTCTGATGTTGGTGTATTGCGAAAAGAGGAGGTAGAGAAGCGCCGCGATGCCTCCGACGAAAAGGAAGACGGTGAGGACGAGGAAGATTACGAATAGCACGATGCGGTGGCGGCGTTGTTTTTGGGGAGGGGTGGACATGAGGAGCGGGGAACGTGGAAAGTAGAAAGTGGTGAGTGGGAAGTCAGTGAGCAGTGATCGGTGATCGGTGTGATGAGGAGAGAGACACTTCGTGGCGCCTCGCGCCACTCAGGGTGACATGATGAAACGGTAGCCGATGCCGTAGACGGTTTCGATCATAGATCTGCCCGATGCGGATTCGAGTTTTTTGCGGAGGTTCTTGATGTGTGAGTCGACACTGCGATCCATGCTGGAGGCGGTTCCATGCAGGTCTTCAAGCAATTGCTCGCGCGTGAGCGTTTGGTTGGAACGGCTGGCGAGCAGGATCAGCAATTTGAATTCGTTGGGAGTTAATTTGATCGGACTGTTGTTGAAGGACACTGCATATTTTTCCGAATCAATTTCAAGTCCGCCCACGCGGATGATGCTCGGCGCTTTGATATCGCCGCGCGTTCGACGAAGCAACGCCCGCACACGCGCCACCAACGCGCGGACGGAGAATGGCTTGGTGATGTAATCGTCCGCGCCGATCTCGAGACCCGTCACTTGATCTATTTCTTCGGAGAGGGCGGTGAGCATGATGATGGGCACGTCGCTTTCTCGGCGCAGGATGCGGCAGACTTCGCGTCCGTCAATTTGTGGGAGCATCAGGTCGAGGATGACGAGATCGGGTCTTTCGCGGCGGGCAGTCGTCAGGGCAGATTGACCGTCTGCGGCGGTGATGACGCGGAATCCGTTCTTCTCAAGATAATCCCGCGCGAGGCGCACGATCTTGGGTTCGTCGTCCACGACGAGGATGAGGGGAGGCATAGGGGGGAGTATAAAGTGGAAAGTGGAAAGTGGGAGGATAGTCTGTAATGAAAGAGGAAAGAAGAAAGAGGAAATGATCCACGACTTATGCAGGTCAAAATCTTTTGCCGCGAATTTCGCGAATTTACGCTAATTGTTTTAAAAAATTCGCGATGATTCGCGTAATTCGCGGCTTGGTTTTAGGGTTTAGCGTAAGTCTTATGATCTTTGCTTAATTAACCTTATCTGGTTCGAGGATTGTGACGTTTTGCCCGGCGTATTTTTCGTACAGGTCACTTCGCCGCTTTCTCCAGCTGTCCAGCCCGCCGCGCAGGTTGGTGATTTTCTTGAAGCCTTTCGATTTCAAATAATACGAGATCATCATCGAAAGCCCGCCGCCCGGGCAGTACACCAAAATATTCTTGTCGCGCGGGAGTTGTTTCAAGTAATTTTCGACACGGAGCGGGTTGACCTGATGAGAATTCGGCAGACCCTTGAACTTTTTTCGGTCGTCGCCTGGGCGCACATCGAGGATGAAAGTTTTTTCATCGAAGAGGATATTTTCATTCAATTGGGCAGGCGCGAGCATGTTGACGAACGAGATTCGACCTTCGATATAATCTCGAATCACCCGCGTCACGTAATGAATATCGCTTGCCGAAGTGTCGCGCCCGAGGCTGAATCGAATCGTCTCACGCGCAGCTTGATCAGATAAGCCGACCGCCTTCAACACATGGGAGGGCGTATCTTCGCCTGTACTGCACGCCGACCCGGCAGAGACCGCAATCCCGCGAAAGTCCAACATGCCCATCAGCCCGGCATTCTCCACGCCGGGGAATGTAACGCTGAGCGTGTTCGGCAGGCACTCCGATTCTGTTTCAGGCGAGTTGATCACACAATCTGGTTTGATCTCCTTGAGCTGTTGAATCAATTGTTGTTTCAATGCCGCGACCTGTTTGCTGTGCGCGAGGAGTTTATCCACATCCTGACAAGCCGCGCCAAAACCGATGATGTTGTGCATGCTTTCGGTGCCAGCACGCAATCCGCTTTCCTGGTGACCGCCGTGCAGCAACGGTGTAAACGGACTGCCCTGTTTGATGTATAACGCGCCGATTCCCTTCGGACCGTATAGCTTGTGCGCCGAGAACGAAGCGTAGTCAACATCCCAGGCATGGAGGTCAATCGGAATCTTTCCCAAGGCTTGCACACAATCTGTCAGCACTAACGCGCCATGTTTTCTGGCGATCTTCGTCACAGCCTTGAGGTCTTGAATGACGCCTGTTTCATTATTTGCGGACATGCAACAAACCAGGAAGGTGTCATCATCAATCAACTTTTCCAACTCGGCGAGGCGTACGCGCCCTTTGTCGTCCACTGAACAGTATTCGACGATCACGCCTTGAGTTTCCAAATATGCCAGCGTGTTCATCACAGAAGGATGCTCGATCGGCGTGGAAACGATCTTTTTCTTTTTGGGGTAAAAATGCGCGGCGACCGACTTGAGCACAGCGTTATTCGATTCGGTCGCGCAAGCGGTGAAATGGATTTCGGACAAATCGACATGAATGGCGTTTGCGACGTGTTGATGGGCTTCATCCAGTAATTCAGCCGATTTTCTGCCAATGCCATAGAACGACGATGGATTGCCGTAATGATCTTTCAAAGCCCGATCCATTTTACTCCGAACATGACTGCTGACAGGAGTCGTCGCGTTATGGTCAAGATAGACCTGCCGATTGAAGCGAATGAGATATTTCAAGAATGCGAAGTATTTGATTTCCATTTGAGTTCCTCAGTTAGACAGCCGTTTGTTTCTAAGATACGTTACTCTGAAGAGATCGTTGCCGAAGCTTGCTCGTTTATCCCATCGTGACCACGATTTTTCCTTTGGCGTGACCGTTGCCAAGATACGTCATGGCGTCGGCGATGCGCGTCATCGGGTACGACTTCTCTACGAACGGTTTCACTTTGCCGCTTTCGATGAATTCTTTGAGTACTTCCATATCCGCGCGGTTGAACTTGGCGGTGAAAAATACAAACTTTTGACTCGCTCCCAGCATTGCGATCTTCGTTTTGACAAGGAGACTCACCGGACCGATCACCCCTGTCTTGGGTCCTCCGACGAGCACGAACGTTGCATTAGGTTTGAGCGCGCGCTTATAGTCAGACCACGACCTCCCGCCATTGACGTTGAACAGCACGTCGTACTTTTGACCGTTGCGCGTGAAATCCTCTTTGGTGTAATCGATCACATGGTCGGCGCCTAACGCGCGGGCGTGCTCGACATTCTGGGTACTGCATACGGCGGTCACTTCAGCGCCGAACGCTTTGGCGATCTGAATCGCAAATGTGCCGACTCCGCCCGATGCGCCGTTGATCAAGACTTTCTGCCCAGGCTGGAGTTTTCCGTGGTCGCGCAATCCCTGCAATGCAGTGATTCCCGCCGTAGGGACGGATGCTGCTTCTTCCATCGTGACGTTGACTGGTTTCAAGGCGATGGCATTTTTCACGCTGACGTATTCCGCGTACGCGCCGCTTCTGCCGCCGAAGACTTCATCGCCGCGTTTGAAATCGGTAATGTTCTTGCCGACCACTTCGACCACGCCTGCAAAGTCTGCCCCGAGACGCGTATCTTTCGGCTTGACGAGTCCGCCGCCAAGAATGCGCGCAATCGGCAAGCCTGTCATGCCGTACCATTCGGCAACATTGATCGAAGAAGCATGGACGCGAACCAGCACGCCATCGTCTGAGACTTCGGGTTTTTCGATCTCCTTGATCTTCAACACATCAGGCTGACCATATGACTCGAACACAACTGCTTTCATGATTGATTCTCCTTGTAAATTTTCACAAGGTTATCAATTCATTATGGAGAAAATATGGATGAGCCTGTCAGGGATTGTGGAGGATGATTCCCGCATTTCGCTCATAAACGGATTTCGAGCCGTATTTTCACATTGTCCCCTTCCCCGATGTCTTCCGCTTTTTGAACGACCATTTTGATTGGCACAAGGTAAAGACCGTCTTTCGGGAATAAGGAAGTCTTAAACTCGGTTTTACCGATCCGCACATGGACAGGAATCACCCCCCAGCCATATGTCACCTCTTTTGAGATCGATTTGATGTCGCTGCTCTGCTTTTCGGGAACAGCGACGAAAAGAAAGGGAGATGGACCGCGCCAATGGAAAATTTTGCCGCCAAATTCAATGATCATTGAGAGCCTCTATTGCGCAGTCGAAGGAGAACATTCATCGCCCAAAAAAGCGAAAATTACACTGCGAAACAATCGCGCGTCGGTCTGTATAATCTGCCGCAGATATATTGATACGGCTTATTTCTTCAAATGTGAAGGACATGTGATTTCTCGAAAGGGTTGAAGTTGATTTTACATCTTTGAAGGATTGCAGGTTTGACGCGGTAGTTATACCGCCTTGAGGTAAAATCCAATCAACAGATTATAGCCTGAGCGCGGAAAAATTCTCATGCCTAGCTCCTCTCAAGGAATTACCAATACTCGTTATTCCCTCATTCCCCGCACATCGATCTTGTTGCGGCGAGGAGAATCGTATTTGCTCCTCAAAGGCGCGCCGACGAAACGTCTGTGGGCGAATATATACAACGGGCTAGGTGGTCACGTGGAAAGGGGAGAGGATGTCCTGTCTGCCGCAAAGCGCGAGTTGCTCGAAGAAGCAGGTCTCGTCGCCGATTTGTGGCTGTGTGGAACACTCATAGTCGACGCAGGCGAAACGGGGATTTGTTTGTTCATCTTCACCGGGGAGGTAGCAGGTGGTCAACTTACCGCTTCCGAGGAGGGCTTGGCAGAGTGGATTGAATTTGAACAAATCGTGGGAGCGAATGATAATTCAGCCTTACCGGTCATAGAAGATCTGCCAATTCTGTTGAAGAGAATTCACGGCATGAAGCGCGGCGATCCGTTGTTTTTTGCGCGGTCGTTTTACACTGATGCGGGGAAATTGATTGTGAAGTTTGAAGAATAGACATGCGGCTGAGATGATACAATCGAAAAATCAGCGAAAGGCGAAACGATGGCAGAAAAAAAGACAGTTAAGAAGACGGTCAAAAAGACGAAAAAGCTGACAGCCAAAAAGACAGGCAAAAAGAATCTGACACGCGTTCAATTTTCCAGAGACTCCACAGCGAAACAGATCTTTAAGGCGATTCGGGAAAGTCAAACGGATTGGGCGAAGAAATTCCCCGAGCGCGCTCATCGACTCTACCCAGAAGTATTTGACGAACAGGGGAATCGCATCCCACACGAGAATAAGACACCGAAAAAATAAAGACTCTGCATTGCAGAGCCTTTATTTTTTTCTACCTCAGTCAACCCGAACGTGCAGTCGACGGGCTGCCACTCGGCGGGAGCGGCAGGGGCTGAGTTCCCAGTTTACGCCTGATAGGGTGGCTTGCTCACAGAATGCGTCTGGACGCGCGGATAATTCGCTCGAAATCTCAAATGAATATCTGCGCATCTATCCATCAATTCGACATGGCATTAACGAGGGCGTACATCAACGCGACAAACGCCAGGGCGGAAAAAACGAACGCGATGCCCGTCGCGATGAACGCGGTTTTTAGTCCCTTGATTTTGTATACGACCCCGAAGATCACGATCAACATCAGAAGAGCGAACGCGGCGTACAGAATGGTGAAAGACATGTGGTATTCTCCTTGGAAAATTATTTCGCTCGATCATAGTCGAGTCCCACTCTCAAATGCTTGCAGAAGGCGTCAATCTGGCGTCTGTTTTCGTTGACCCGCCGGCAATTCGCGCGCGACTACTTGATTGAGCTGGTGATCGGGCATAACCTGACGCGGCTGGGCAGGGCGGACAGGCGGAGAGTTTGCCTATCAGGGAGAATAACTGCGTAAATTCAATTCAACTTCTTCAATACGATCGTAAACGCGCTTCCCCTGCCGGGCGCGCTGGTCACGGTCAATTTTCCCTGATGCTGTTCGATGACCTGTTTCGTGATGGCGAGTCCCAGCCCGATGCCGCCGAAGAGATCGTTCTCGTGTCGTTCGAGATGATAGAAACGGTCGAAGACGCGCGTCATCTTTTCTTTTTCGATGCCGATGCCGTGATCTTCCACGGCGAGAAAAATTTCCTCGCCGCGCGCGCTGAGGCGCACATCCACGTCTCCGCCTTTGGGGCTGAACTTGATCGCATTGTCTACAAGAGCGGAGAGAGCGCGTTCAAGGGATTTGGAGTCGCCGAACGCGTGAGGCAGGCTGATATTGGGAGCGAAGCGCAGGTTTACATTCCGCTCGACGGCTTTGGGCGCATATTTATCCGCTACATTTTTTGCTACTGTGTTTAAATCCAATTTTTGGAATTCAGGGAGGACGAGGTCCATTTCTTGCAAGAAGAGGATGTCGTTGACGAGGCTGACGATCTGCTGGACGTTGCGGGCAACCGCCTCAATCCCCGTGTTGAGTTGGTCGCCGCTCATTACGCCTTTTTGCAACATTTGAAGATATCCGCTCGCCGCCATCAGCGGGGTCCGCAACTCGTGCGCCACATTGGAGAGGAATTCGCGGCGGGCGAGGTCTTGCTCGGCAAGTTTTTGATACGCCTCGGCAAGTTCGCTTGCGCGCAAGCGGAGGTCGTCCACCGCCATTTGATCGTTGGAGCGCAGGCGGTTGCTGATCTCGCTGACCATTGCCATGGCGATACTGCTGGAGGAATGAAGCACGCGGTCGAAGCCGGTCTTTTCGAGTTCGAGGGCGGTGAGCGCCGTTTTTGCGGTAACGGTCGCGGCGCGCGGCGCGTTGTGGATGAGCGCCATCTCGCCGAAAAAATCGCCGGGCCCGAGCGTTTTCAGCAGGCGCATTTCGCTGTTGTTGATGATTTTGGTTACCTCGGCATCGCCTTCGAGGATCATGTAAAAACGATCCTCCACCGCATTCTCACGGCACAAGACTGCGCCCGGCGCGTAGGCGTGCACTTGGCTGTTTTTGATCAATTCTTCGATTTCGTCCGGTTTGATGCCGGGGAAGGCTCGCGGGATGATCTTTGACGGGGCGCGGAGGTTCGTCATGGTGTGATTATTTTAGCATGGCGGTGTTTTCATTTCACTACTCCTATTCGAACTAAAAGGAAATTGCAAGGATGACTTTGTAGGACGAAATATGATTTCGTCCTATGCTTTCGGAAGCCACGGAAAGAACACGCTTGTCTTTCGCATGTAATCCTCATAGCCGGGCTTGTTTCGCATTGTCCGCTCAAGCATGGCTACGCCGGAGACTCGGAGCAGAAGCCATGTGATCAGGATGGGGGAGAAGATTGTCCACCACGCGCCAACCGCGAGCGCGGCGAGATAAATTCCCCACCACGCAAGCGCTTCGCCAAAATAATTTGGATGGCGGGAGAGCTTCCACAAACCTGTTGTGAGTAATTTGTCCTTGTTTTCCGCGTTGCGTTTGAAGAGAGTCAACTGCAAGTCTGCCATGGATTCAAAAAGCCAGCCAAATCCCCAGATTAACGCCCCGAGCAGATCCATCGGCGTGAGAATCGCGGGGAATCCGAACGATTGCGCGGCGAGGATCGGGGCGCTGATGAGCCACATCAAAATCCCTTGCAGTAAAAATACTTTGAAAAATGAAGCCCACCGCCAGCGCGCGCCATTTTCCTCGCGCCATTTTGCATAACGGAAATCTTCAGGCTTGCCCCAATTGCGGAGTCCGATGTGAAGCGCGAGGCGTAGTCCCCACAGTGCGACCATTGCGCACATCCATTCTTTGCGCGGCAGGTAGCCATATCCATAAGAAAAGCCGATCCATGCGATGACGATGAATCCGATACCCCAAAATATGTCCACGATGCTGGCGTTCTTGAGCGCGAGGCTCAATAGCCAAAGCAATGTCATCAGGCAAAGGATGACGAGTCCGCTGGCGAGGAAGAGGATGATGAAAGGCATAGGGCTTTAAAGTAAAAGCATCTCGGATTTTGTAACGCGACATTTTGCTCTTTTCTAAATTAATCGAGCAAAAACCCTAACCACTGTCTCCTAGCGGGGATAATAAAGACGCGGAGACACAGAGAAAAGCAATTAAAAAATACTCCGTGGCTCAGTGTCTCCGTGGTTCAAAACGAAGCGTAAAGAGTAGTTCGTGGGGCGGGGCGTTATCCCGCCGCTCTTTGATAAAACACGAGCAATGTCGTCCCGTATTTCCGCTCGTCGAACTGTTCAAGATTCCCCAGCGAAACTGCGCTGAACTTAAATTCACGCGGCGCAATTTGAACAATGACCCAACCATCGTCCGTGAGCCATTCGAGATTATCGTCCACGAGTTCCAGCGCTTTCACCCACATATCCTTGTATTGCGGGGGCGCGATATAGATGTATTCAAACTTTTTATCGGCAGGCGATGCAAGATACGCAAACGCGTCTGCGCGGCGGATTTCTGACTGCGCCGCGAATCCGCAATGCTCCACGTTCGATTTGATCGTGTCAATCGGCGCGCGATTCGAATCTGTAAAGCGAACAGACGCCGCGCCTCGGCTCAACGCTTCAATTCCGACTGCCCCGGTGCCTGCGAACAAATCCCACCAATTGGAGTCGATCACGTCGCTGGAAATGATGTTGAATAACGCTTCTTTTACGCGGTCCGTGATGGGGCGGGTTGTATCGCCGTCCACCGACTTTAACTTCCGACCTTTGGCTTTCCCGGCAATGACTCGTAGACTCATGGAATTTGTTTGACCTCGCAGAATGTCGCGCCCTCGCGTCCGATTTGCAACACGGGCGGCGCGTCCCTGAAAATGGAGCGATCAGCATTTGTGCGCGTGTTGACGAGAATGTAATCGCCCGATTTCACTTCGCTCCTCGCGTTCCGCAAATCGCGGACGATGGTGTTGCTCCCGGAATAATATTCGGCAATATATGCCTCTCGCAGGACGAAGACGTTTGCCGGTTGATCTAAGCTCGCGTCCAGTTCTTGCATCGCTTCTTTATAACAAGTGAGCCAATATTCCGTTTCGTACTTGCGAAAGACTCCGCTCGTGCCGCCGACGAACGAATTGTAATACGCGTATTCATAGGGGTGGAGTCGGATGATCCCGTTGACGCCCGGCAACAGGATGAGTAAAACAAGCCCAGCGCGTAGCCAAATTGGCATCGCCGCTCCGCTGGAGAATTTTTCAAACACAAACTCAAATGCGAAACCCGCAAAAATGAACACTGGCGGCAGGATGAAAAGGAAATGCCGCAAGCCATCGTAGATCGCAGGTTGAAGAATCAGCACGTAGGCAACGAGAAGGATGAACCAAGCGAGCGTCAGCGCCAACGACGCAAATTCTTTTGAGTTGGGTTTGAATTTCCGAAAACCGATCAATGCGCCAAACCCAAATAGGAACCATGTCGGTTCGGTGAGGGTAGACCAGAGCATGAAAGGGAGGTAGCGGCGCGGCATGTCGTTCGCGCGGAAGATCTCGCCGTTGAATAATACCGCGAGTTGAGTCGGGTTGTCGGACATGAACTTGAGTGTCCCAAAAAGCCTTGCGATTGGATTCTCCCAAAGATAGGGCCAGGTGATGAGCATAACAACAATGGCAACCACAACATAAATTGCAAAGGGTCGAAAATAGTTTTGCGGCGAACGTGAGTCCGCTTGAGTGGACTTTGTAGGGGTAGCCGCGGATTTCAATCCGCGGCGGGTCAAGATGATGAAGCCGGCATAGCCAACCACAATTAATCCCGCCAAGGGTCCCAGCACACGGATCGAGGTTGCAATCCCCAAACAGAAAGCGGCGGCGAAAATTTTCCAGACAGTGGTTTTTGCGCCTGTTTCAATTTCATCCACCACCTCAAAGCCGAGACAAACAGAAGCGAGGAAGAAAGTTAGAAACGGCGGGTCTTTTGGGTTGATGAAGGCGTGTCCCCACAACAAAGGTTGAAACGAGAAGAACGCGGTTGCCGCGAGCGCGGCTGAGGGTTTCAACCAACGCGCCGAGAGGCGGTAGACGAAAAAAACTCCAAGTTGGAAAAAAATAAAATTGACGAGGTGCCAAGCCGAAGCGCGGTCAGTACCGAGGTCTTCCAATCCGTAGACAAAATTCCGCGCGAGAAAAAGATAGGCGGGTCCGCGCGTCTTGTGATCCTCCGCGCTGGGGCCGTAGGAATTTTCGAGATCGAAATGTCCGCTGAACCATTCATGCGGCGAATACGCGTATCCGAGCGCGTCGGCGTAATCGTAAAAGAGCGGCTCGTCCCATGAAAGCCCGTACCCGCGAAAAACAAAAACGCCGATCAATACATTGACGGCGAGCAAAATGTAAATTGGTTCCCGGATGATTTTCCCAAAAAGGGATTTCATAAGAGCGTGTTGCCGATGGGATCGAACGCTTTGATTTCCACCTTTGCTGAGGGGCTGTTCGGATATTCGCTTTCGAGCAAACCCCAGATCATCGAATCGCTCCAACGGTCAAAGAACGGAGTCTTCTCTCGCAGCGTTCCCTCATGTGTAAAACCCAATTTTCGCGGAATTGCGGCAGAGGCATAATTGCCCGGATCGCAATGAATTTCAAGCCGATGAATATGCAGTAGCTCGAACGCAACACGAACAAGAGCCGCTGAGGATTCGGTCACATAGCCTTGGTTAATGTAGTCCTTGTGAATCCAGTACCCGATCTCAAGTTGATTTTCGCCAAGCCGCGTGTGAAGCCCCGTTCCGCCGATCAACTTGGATTCGTCGCGGTTGAAAATCCCGTAGATGAAATCTTCGCCCATATCAAATTTGCCTCGAAATTGTTGAAGGCGCTTTATTCGTTCATCCATGGGCGACGGCTCGAAATGCGCCCAGGGCATCCATGGTTTGAGATGCTCCACGCTCTCGTTCACTGAGGTTGCCAGCATCTCCGCATCTGTTGGGTTGTAGCATCGCACAACGAGGCGCTGGGTCTCGATGCGGTACGCCGGGTTTGTAAATTTTGCGTCGCTCATTTTTTCTTCTTTGCTTTTTTACCCTTGCCTGCTTTTCCGAAATTGCTAAGCAAGGCAAGCATTTCTTTTTCCTCGCTCACCTGCCCTTTGAAATACTCGTTCATGAAGTGCGAGCGGCGCAGGCGCAGGGTCATCGGCGCCACTGCTTTCAAATCTTGCGGCGTCGCTTCCATGCGGCCATCCGCCGCGGCGTAGGCGCGCGCCGATTCAAACCAGGTGATCTCAGTGCGCAGTGAATCGATCCCCATCTTTTGGATGAGCGCGATGGCGGCTCTTGCCACCGGGTCTGGAATAGCGACTTTCTTGATCTGCTCGCGCGCGAGGCGTATCTCCGCCGCCGCCGCTTCCATCTCCCCGTAAAACTGGTTCGCCATCTGCCGCGGATTCGCCATGTACGCATGAACGCGACGATATGCCTCCAGTCGTTCAGCGCCATCCTCCAGTCCGCGCACGAGAACACGCAAGCCGAAACGATCCAAGATCTGCGGGCGCAGGCGTCCCTCTTCGGGATTCATTGAGCCGATCAACACGAAGCGCGAGCGATAGGTTGCCGCGACAGGACCGCGCCGCACGGTGTATGAGCCTTGCGCCGCGGCGTCCAGAATCGAATCGATGATATCGTCATTGAGCAGGTTGATCTCATCGATGTATAGCAGGTTTTTATCTGCCTGCGCCAAAATCCCGCGGCGGATGCGCATTCGTTCGTGGATGGCGGCGCGTTCGTCGATCCCGCCGACAACATCTTCGAGTCGCGCGTTCAACGGCAATTCGATCAAACGGACGTTATCTGGCGAAGTGAGCGGTTTGCCCTCGGCGAATTTTTTTGCGCAATCGGGGCAGACCGCGTCGATGCCGCCCGCTTCGATATCCTCAGGCAGACAGCCGTACGCGCACAAACTGCGTTCCACCTGTGGGAGAAGTTCCAGCAAACTGCGCACTGCCGTTGTCTTTGCTGTTCCACGCGGACCAATCAACAAGATTCCGCCAATGTTTGGGTTGATCAAACCCAGCAGGAGCGCAAGCTTCATTTCCTGTTGACCGACAATGCCAAGGAACGGGAATGGGACTGTATCGCTGACCCGTCCTTCATCAGATTGGACCGGCGGCAGGTTTTTCCCGGAAACATAATCCACAAGTTCGCGCAGGCTTTTAAAGGAGTGCGCCACGCGTTCTTTGGGTTCAGGGTCGGGATTTGTGGGGATGGAATCGTTCATTGTGACTCGCGGATTCGTTTTTCTTTCAAGCGCCGTTCTTGCCGTTCTTTTCCCTGTGTTAATTTCTGTGTTTCTTCATCGTTTTCCGCCATCAGTTGCGGTATTTCTGTCGGTTTGCCCTCGTCGTCGAGCGCGACGTACACGAGATAGGCTGTGTTGGTGTGCGAGCGTTCTCTCGTAACGGGATTTTCAGCATGAACGTTGACTTCCGCCTCCATGGAGGTGCGTCCCGTATATGTGACCACTGCGTTGAACGTGACCAGGTCGCCGATCTTGATCGGTTCGCGGAAGGTCATCGAATCAATGGCGACGGTGACCACTTTCCGCTGGGCATGCCTCATGCAGGCAAGCGCGCCGGCTTCGTCCGCCAGTTTCATGATCCAGCCGCCGTGCACATTGCCTAGCAAGTTGGCGTGTTCGAGGTGCATGAGTTGGGATAAGGTCACACGCGATGCGCTAAAAGGTTTGGGTGATTTGATAGTTGTCATTATTGTAAGAAAGTTTACCATGCGACAGGACGAATGTGGGATGAGAATAAGGCTATTGCCGCGTAACCTTTCTGACGTTTAACCGACATGGAGTTGATGCCGCTTCATTTTGTCCATCAATATTCTAACGTCACAACTAACACTGCTAAAAATATGCCAAACTCACTCCTTTTTGAAACTTGCACACAGGAACCATTGGTCCATGAATTGATTGCCTATCAGGCGGAAAGATCGCCGCAAAAGCCCGCTATCCAGTTCGGCGGCGAGTGTATCGCCTACGCGGAGTTGATCGGGCGCACCAACCAACTGGCGCGGTATTTGCGAGGCGAGGGGGTTGTGGCTGGCGCGCGGATCGCCATCTTACTGAATCGCTCCATCGAGATGGTAACAGGTATTTTAGGATGTCTCATCGCTGGAGCCGCATACATCCCGATCGACCCGGCCTATCCTCGGGAGCGCGTGGATGAAATCCTTGAAAATTCTAATTCCCTATTTTGCATTACTCAAATCGGTCTGTTTCAAGCTTCGCCGAACTCCGCGGTGAAAGTTATTTTGTTAGACGCCGTTTCGAAAAGCATCCAGCATTTCCCTTCGGATGTTTTGGAAAATATTTCCTCCGAGAAAGACTTGGCTTATATTATTTATACTTCAGGCTCTACCGGGACGCCAAAGGGCGTGATGGTTTCTCATGGCAGCCTTCGAAATTTTGTCAGGGTCTCTCAATCCGGGCTGGATGTCGCTTCGGATGATGTGTATCTTCAGAGCGCGTCCATTTCTTATGCGGTTGCTGTGCGCCAAATTATGGTGCCGTTATCGCGTGGAGCCACGCTGGTCGTCGCCTCCGATGAACAAATGCGCGACCCGCTGAGATTATTCGAGGAGATCAAGAGGAAGCGCGTCACCTTGATCGATGTGGTGCCATCCTATTGGCGGATGATCATTAAACGGTTACAGGATTTGCCAGAGGCTAGCCGTAGCGATTTGTTGCAAAACCATCTGCGCAGGATCGTATGCGTGGGGGAGGCTTTGCGAATGGAAACTCCGCGAGAGTGGAGGGCGCTAGCGGGCAACAAGGTAAAGCTTGTCAATATTTTTGGGCAAACGGAAACGACAGGCGTGGTTGCCACTTATCCAATCCCGTCCGCCGGGGATGATGGGCTTGCTTGTGCTGTGCCAATTGGACAGGCGATTGCTCAGACGCGCCTGTACATCCTGAATGAGCGTATGGAGCCGGTCCCGCCGGGGGAAACCGGAGGATTATTCATCAGCAACCCATGCCTGGCGGATGGTTATATACAGTTGCCTGAACTCACGACAAAGAAGTTCATTAGCAACCCCTTTGACGATGGAATAAGTTGCCGCCTCTACCGGACAGGGGACGTTGTGCGACAACGCGAAGACGGAAATATCGAATTCGTGGGCCGCAGTGACTCGCAGATAAAGATCCGCGGTCAGCGACTTGAACTCGGCGAGGTGGAATCGGTTCTACGAGGTTGTCCCGAGGTGGAGGATTGCGCGATTCTTGTGTTGAAAGATCAGGTCGGGGAGGATTATCTAGCGGCGTACATTGTTCCTGCGCATGAAAGTGTTGCTCTGGCGGAGATTCGCGCGCATTGTCGACAAAAAATGCCCAACTTCATGATCCCCTCCCGATTTATTACGCTGCAAAAGATGCCTCTATCTACCAACGGGAAACTGGATCGCCGGGCGCTTGCTCAGATTCGAGGCGCGAAGTCCCTGGGGTCTGTGATTGAGCCGCCGAGAAATATTGCCGAGAGTAAACTCATGGTTATTTGGCGCGAGTTGTTGCAACAGCCTGAATTTGGAATCCATGATGATTTCTTTGATCTTGGCGGGCATTCTTTCATGGCAGTGAGGTTGATTTCTCGGATTGAGCGCGAATTTGGAATTCATCTTCCATTGGGCGCTATTTTGAATGCTCCCACAATTTCCAGCCAGGCGATTTTGCTGGGACAAGCCAACACGAGTTGGCGTCAAGAGCGGATTCTGGTTCCCATCAATCCCAATGGGAACAAGCCCATCTTGTTCGGCATCCATGGACATGAAGGAGGGGTGTTGTACTTCCGCTTCATCGCAAGACAATTACCTGCCGATCAGCCCTTCTATGCTCTTCAAGCGCAAGGTGTGGACGGCGTAGCTCCAGCCCTCCGGCGAATCGAGGATATGGCTCTGCTCTATCTTCGAGAAATCAAGAAACTACAACCTCACGGACCCTATTATCTTTGTGGATTTTCACTAGGAGGGGAGATCGCCTACGAGATGGCACAACAACTCTTGAAGCGAGGCGAGCAGGTAAAGTTGTTATTGATGCTCGACACACGAAACCCGGAGCGATTAGCGCGAACCCGCGAGTTTGCGGAGAATCGAACTTTTCTCGATGAGACAGATCGAACCATACAGTGGCATATCCGTCGCCTATCACAAACGGGCTTAAAGGGAAAAGTTGGGTACGTTTGGATGCTCCTCCAGACAAAGATCTTGCGCGTCACGCTTTTCAGTCTGGCTGCTCTCGCGTATGCAATCAAGTGGCGTCTTTCAGACCGCATGTTGCTTGCCTATTTGCGCACAGCGCATAGTAAAGCATTGCATGAATATTTCCCCCAGCCCTATGCGGGCAAAGTAACGTTGTTCCGATCGAGCCAAACCGAAGAAGAAAGTTCCGATCAAGCGCCCTGGAGTTGGGAGGCTCTTGCCTTGGGCGGCTTCGAGAAACATCGCTTTAACGCCTCTCATAACATAATCGCCGAAGAGTATGCTCCTGAAGTGGCGCAGAAAATCAAGGAATGCCTTGAACGCGCTTTTAGAGATTGAAAATTATGTCGGAGAGGGGAAACGTATCGTCAACCTTCAATCCATATCCTGTCGCATTTCGCCGCTATCCAGGGTATGGAGAAGTTCGGGGCTATCCGTGAGTACGTCAATCATGCCGTAGGATAGTTCCTGCATCATCGGCGCGAGGGGTACTTGCGCGGGCGGGGAAATACGTTTTGGGGTGGGAGGGCAAGCCAGGCGGGGTTTGTCTGAATCGTCTGCCCGCCTGCGGACGATGCGCGGGTCGTTGGTCAAGGAGCCGACGTGGTAACCCATCACGGAATAGACTTCGCGCTGGGGGGTGACCCATCCTATATATTCGCCTGCGCGGTTGAAGATATAGGGGTATACGAGGAAGGCGTCCGCTTCACCTTGGGAGTTATAGACGGGAATAATACGGGTTTGGGTTGCCATACTTATTCCACATCATTATACGTCCAGTAGCGGTTCACGAAATAATTCCAAAGCATTACAATTCCGATCGCGATGGCGAGGGTGGCGTTTTTTGCCAGCATCTCCGGCGTGAATGAGGTGAGTATGCCGAGGGATGCGAACAGCCTTTCCATGGGCGGCTCAACATAATGGAGGATGGGAACGCGGATAGCGATTCCTGCCGCGTTGACCACGAAGAACATCCCCAGTTGTTGAAGGATATGGCGCGAGCGTGATTCCGGGTACGTCCAGTAGCGGTTGCCGGTGAAGTTATTGGCAACCGCGCAAACGAACGAAATTGTTCCCGCGTAAACGAGCCGCATGGCGAACAGGCGGGTGAGCAAGTTCATCACGCCAAAATCTACAAGCGAACCAATGGCGCCTACAGTGGCAAATTTCAGGAAGCGAATGCGTTCGATCTTGTTGGTTTGAACGGTCATAGCCCCAGTTTGGATTTGAAATACGGTATGGTTTTTGCGATGCCATCGTCGAGCGAGACTTTCGGCTCCCACTGGAGGATGGCGCGGGCGCGGGTGATATCGGGGCGGCGCTGTTGCGGGTCTCGCACGCTGCGCGCGTCTTTGACATACGTGATGCCCGCCTTGTTACCGGTGATCTTGTTGATGGCTTCGGCGAATTCGAGCAGGCTGATCTCGTGCTGGTTGCCGATGTTTACCGGTAAATGTTCGTCGGAATACAGTAACCGAACGATACCGTCGACCAGATCGTCTACGTAGCAGAACGAGCGGGTTTGTTTTCCCTCGCCGTACACGGTAAGAGGTTGATCGAGCAATGCCTGTTTCAGCAGGTTCGGCAGGGCGCGCCCATCCTCGAGGTCCATGCGCGGGCCGTAGGTGTTGAAGATGCGCACGATGCGCGTATCCACGCCGTGATAGCGGTGATAGGCCATGGTGATCGATTCGGCGAACCGTTTGGCTTCATCGTACACGGCGCGGGGACCGGCGGGGTCTACGTTGCCGGTGTAATCCTCCGTTTGCGGATGAACCAGCGGATCGCCGTAAATTTCACTTGTGGAGGCAAGCAGGAATCGCGCTTTGTTGGCTTTTGCCACGCCGAGGCAGTTGTGCGTGCCGAGCGCACCGGCTTTCATGGTTTGGATCGGGAGATTGAAATATCCCGATGGCGATTGGGGATTAGGGCTGGCTGGCGAAGCGAAGTGCATCACCGCGTCCACTTTGCCGGGGATGAAGATGTAGTTCGATACATCGTGTTTGTAGAACGAAAATTTTTCATTCCCCATCAAGTGGGCGATGTTGCCCGGGTTGCCGGTGATGAAGTTATCCAACCCGACGATCTCGTGACCGTCGGCGAGCAACCGGTCGCTTAAGTGTGAGCCGAGAAACCCCGCGGCTCCGGTGATCAAAATACGCATGTGTTATCTCCAATCGATTTTTGTGACCAGCCCATCGCCCGTCACTTGAAATGCCTGACCGTTGCCGGTATCCACCAGCCAAAGATTCCCCTGGTAGACGACCGCAAGAAAGTAGCCAGATTGCCCGTCGATTTGACGCGGCGCCCAGGCGGGGATTTGCGGCTCGAGACCCGGCGCATCATTCGCAGGGAAAACTGTTCGCCGGTTGGAGCCATCGCGGTCCATGACGACGACTCGGTAGCGGCTGGTTTCGCTCTGCTCGTGAAAGATGGCTTGCAGGTACGCCACTTGATATTGTCGTTCGCGCGAACTGGCTTGGGTCGGCGATGCGTTTGGGTAGGCAAACATGCCGGTCTGCAACGCAATATCGACAGTGGCGTCATTTTCAAACGAGGTGGCGCGGATGTCAAAGAACGGCGAATCTTCAGCGTTCACTAGACTGGGTGGGGGCGCATGAGTTACATAGTAAAGGGTTTTTCCATCGGCGCCCCACGAAATTGACGGAAGCCATGCCCAGTCGCTGTGTGTGTTGAGAGGGACGATATCGATAAGCGGTTTGATGTATTTGCCGTCCAAATCCACCGTGCCGATGCCGTCTGGGCGGGCGTATGCTAATTTTCCATCGGCGGAGAATGCGAATGTCATACCCCACCAGCCGTATACGCCGCCGGCGTTTGCATCCAGAATTTTTTTCTTTTCGCCGGTCGAGATGCTGTAGCGCCAGAGGTCGTTGTTTGCCTGCCAGCCGGGCGCGGTGGCGCGCGGTTCAACCGTGGTGTAGGCGACGGAACTCGTGCCGGGAATCCAATCGGCGAAGTGCACTACATTCGACACGCTGGTGGGGAAGGGTTTACTGCCGGGTTTGGTGCGAACCGCCCACAAGACGTTGATCTCTCTGTCGGCGGGCTTGGTGGATTTGCGGGTGTAGATGAGGTAATCGCCGCGCGGCGAGACGCGGAAGATGCGCCCATCGAGGTCGCCGGTGGTGACGAGTGGAAAGCGGTTTGCGGTGGAGGTGTCGATGATCCATGCGTTGCCGCCCGCGATGTAGGCAAGTTTGCCGGGGATGGGCAGGGGCGCGAAGGATGTTTGGGCGCCGATCATCACGATCTCCGGTATTGCCTCTACGAGAATTGCGGATTTGACGATGGATTTGCTGATCTCCACGCCGTCTTCCAGCATGCGGCGGTAGGTTACTTCTTGCGAGCCGTTTTCCCCGGCTTGCACGAGGCGCGTTTCGCCCTCGGGCAGTGATTCGTTTCGCACAATTTGTTTTTCAAATGGGATGATTTGTTCTTCGGTTTCGAATATTTCCAACACGCGGATGATGACAACCGAATCTCCATCGTTGAGCACCGTGTAGACCGGCGGCTCGGCGCGATCCAAATTTCCGAACGCGATGCCGGCGGTTTGCAATGCCTGTTGCACTGTGCTCCCGGCGGGGATGGTGAAGGTTTGCGCCGCGCCATCGACGGTGACAGAGATGGTCGCATCTTGGCTAGCGATTTGCGGTGAGCGGCATCCGTTCAGGGCGAGGGTAATGCTGAGGAGGAGGAGCAGGCTTCCCCTGAGTCGACGCGCGGGTTTCGTCGAAGCGTTTCGCGTGAGAAAGTTTCGGCGCATTTTATCCGGTGTATAATCCGTGCGCTATCGAATTCGACCGACGATGGTCATGATGCCGTCAGCGATGGTGATGGTTTCGATGCGAAGTCCGGTGGCGACGGGACCGAATGAACCGGTGTACGCCTCTTCGATGATGGCGGTGATCGTTTCGTTGATGCCCTCGGGCGCGGGGAAGGGACCGAAGTCTGCTGAGGCGATCTCGATTGTCGGCTTGCCATCCGCATCGACGCCGACATTGACGATGATGCCGATGTTGGCGGCGAACACGCCTTGCTGGGTCTTGCCGTAAATTTTCATTTGCCCGTCGCGCAAATACACTTGCGGATCGGTGATGAGCGGCGTTGAATTCTCTTGTTGCAGGCTCGGGTCGCTTTGCAGGCGCAAGGCAAGATAGGATGTGATCTGCGGTTCGGTGATGGCGATGGTTACCACGCCGCTGACCAAACCGTCTTCGATGGATTTTTTGATCCCATCTTGCAGGCTTTGCGCGGCTTCGGTGGAGACGGGGATCGGAGTGAGGTCTGAGTAATCCGGTCCGCCGGCGTAGAGCGTGCAGGCGAGCGAGGCGAGGATGAGAGCGATGAAAAAGACGCTGGATTTGTTGGGTTTCATTTTTGTGTATTCGTAAATCGTAAATCGAAGGGTATTATAGCATGAGCAATTCTGAGGCTCCTCCAGAGCAAAATTCCGAAACCGAATTGTCACTTTCAGCAAAACTGGAAGCCATGTTGTTCGTTTCAGGCGAGCCTGTGGCGACCGCGCAATTAGCGGCGGCGCTGGATGTTGCTCCTTCAGTTATCGAGCGCGGATTGAACGAGTTACACGTCTCGCTTTCGACTCGCGGCTTGCGCCTCCAACGGAACGCCGGGCGTGTGCAGTTAACGACCGCGCCGCAACTTGCCGAACTCATAGAGCATTTTCTCGGACTTGAAGCCACGTCTCACCTTAGCCGCGCCGCGCTGGAAACATTGGCGATCATCGCCTATCAGCAACCGGTCACGCGCCCGCAAATTGACTCGATCCGCGGCGTGAACAGTGACAGCATGATGAAGAGTCTCTTGCACAAGAATCTAATCCTCGAGTCGGGTCGCGCCGACGGGCCGGGCCGCCCGATCTTATATTCCACTACGCCTGAATTTTTACAGCACTTTGGGTTGAACTCGATCCTTGAAATGCCCTCGTTGGCAAAACCTGAGGATGAAGAGTCGAAGCAGGATGAGTTGTTAAAAGGGTAGCATAATTGCGCGCGGAAGAACGCTAAAAAACGCTGATTCGACAAGGTAAATCTGCCCGAATCAGCGTTTCATTTTATTGACTCTCCCGTAATGAATGGGAAAGAGCTTTATCACGAAGTAACAAAGGGGAGGAAAGGGGAGTGTCCAACATCAAACACATCCACTGTCATGTCGCCCTCCCGAAGGATATCGGGACGATGTGAGCGACAGCGAAGGGTCTCTGAGATTATCGGTAAGATTCTTCGCCGCAAAGAGCAAAAGCGCGGCTCAGAATGACATACTTGGACACTTCTTCTTTATGTTTGAAAAGAGTTTTCACGTTAAAAACGGTGGAGCCATTTTGTTTCAAACAGAGTCTGATGGGTTATCGCAAATAACTTCCCGCGCCGACAAAAATATCCATCAAAGATTTTCGCACTTGCAGATCATCCACGTATACGCCGTTGTGTGAGCGTGAGGAGTGGATCATCCTTGAGCCGCCGAGCGACATGCCGACGTGGGTGATATGTTTGTCGTCGTCTTCGCTGAAGAAGATCAGGTCGCCGAGTTCATACGGCGGCTCGACGGGTTTCGCCGCGTTGCATTGCATGTCGGCGTCGCGCGGGATTTCGATTCCGATCCAACGATGAAGCAGTTGCGCGAAGCCCGAACAGTCAATGCCGTTGCCGCTTGAGCCGCCCCAAAGATATGGCACGCCGATCATACGTTGTGAATCGGATTCAAGCATAACTCGCTTCTCGTCCACACTTTGCGAGATGTCGTCCAACGCGCGCAGATGATGTGACTCGACCCAACCGACTCGATTCGCGCGGACTTTTGACCAACCGTCACGCGTCTCCTCTCCTTCGTCTCCGCTCAGGATGGTGACTCCTGTCCCGCTTACAAGTCGCGTAACTACTTCGCTGACGGCGTTCGGCTCGGCGCGGAGTTCGATCACGGGCGCGATCACGAGATGCGTGGATGCGGGCGCGAGTCCCTCGCCGAGATATGGACGATATGCCCAGCCCAAATATCCGTCCGTTTGGCGGACGAAAACCCATTTGCCTTCCTCTTCCAACACTTCGAGTTCTGTGCCGTAGGGCAACTCGCTGAGGAGCGGCACGCGGAACGTGGGTTTTTCGTGCAAGCCTGTGAGATTCGTGGCAACGTGGACGCGCTCGTTCGCGTCGGTGTGGAGAATGCGGACGGAAGCCGTATCCAGTTTGACGTCGGGGAAGATGCGATGAATTTCATCCAGTTGAGATTTGTGGAGGACGCGTCCGCTGAGGGTGAGAGTCCCGTTTGAGTCCGAGTCAACTTTCACGTCGAATACCGTGACGCGTTTATCAAGGGTTTTGGCGTAGTCATCGAGAATGGTTTGCATGGATTGATTCTACCATCTGTGATAGCATGTGCGTCGCGTGAGTAACGAAAGTTAAGCCACAGAGATCACAGAGATTTTGAGATTTTCTCTCAATGGACTCAGTGGTCTCTGTGGCTAAAAAGGCAACGATGAAACTTCACTGGGAACCGATCACACTGAATCTGCGGACGACTTTCCGCGTGGCGCATGGGGCGAGCGACCAGCGGCATAATGTGTTGGTCTATCTTGACGATGGCGTTGGCGAAGCGGCGGCGGTGCCGTATTACGGCGAGACGCAAGAGGGGATCATCGCGTACTTGAAATCGGCGCCTGATTTGGGCGACGATCTGTTTGACATGGACAATATTTTAGCGCGGCGACCCGCTGGCTCGCGCGCGGCGCGGTCTGCGATTGACGAGGCGTTGCACGATCTGTGGGGGAAGAAGTTGGGACAGCCGTTGTATAAATTGTTCGGGTTGAATCCGCGGAAGATTCCATTGACATCGTTCACGATCGGGATGGATGAGCCGCATGTGATGGCGGAGCAGGCGAAAGCGTCGGGGCATCCGATTCTGAAGATCAAGTTGGGAGGGGAGGAGGATGAGGCGCGAATCAGAGCGATTCGCGGCGCGACCAATTCGAAATTGCGAGTGGACGCGAACGCAGGGTGGAGTCGTGAGCAGGCGTTGCGCATCATCCCGCGCTTGGCAGAGTACGATCTGGAGTTCATCGAACAGCCGCTGGCGGTGGACGATGTGGACGGTTATTTCTGGTTGAAAGATGAATTACGCGCTCAGCGAATCAATATCCCCATCTATGCGGATGAAACGGCGAAGAACTCGCGCGATGTGGCGAAACTTGCGGGCGCGATTGACGGCGTGGTGGTGAAGACGATGAAGAGCGAAGGGATTCGCGAGACGTTGCGAATGATCCACGCGGCGCGGGCGCACGATATGCAGATCATGCTCAGTTGCATGGTCGAGTCGTCGGTGGGGGTGACGGCGGCGGCGCATCTCGCTCCGCTGTGCGATTACGCCGACCTGGATGGTCCGCTGTTGATCAAGAACGATCCGTATCGCGGGGTGACGTATGAAGGGGCGAAGATGTTTTTGCCCGATGGCGCGGGGATTGGGGTGGAGCGAATATAAACTTTTTAGTTTGCAGTGTCTCTCGAAGCTTACTTCATTTAGTTTTCCTTCTAATTTTTGACACTGCTGTTTATCGGTATCTTTCCTTTTGGGGTACTTGATATTCCTTATACAATTTTTACTTTTCGTAATTCACCTGTCTTTTCACTTCTTGCCATGTACATTTCTTTAATTTCATCTGCAATCACATCTTCAATTATCTCAATCGCTAAGTCAATCGGGAGTTTAATCAAACTATTCTTTTTCTCCCAATCAGAACATAACAAAACCCCAGCGACATTACCCTCTTTTGAAAATTCTGTAAAAATTATATAGGCATGAATAAATTGGTGAGTTAGTAATTTTAACGTTAATTTGCTCCCTATTCCTGAATCTAGGTCAAATACTTTATCAATATCGTATTTTGAGATTTCGTCGACGACCTTACCTATATTAGGATAGGCAATAAATTCATATTCTTTGTGGCTGGTTCGGTCAGTCAGCTTCCCAGCTTCAATTAATGCTCGAATACTAAAGAAAGATAGCGTCAATTCTCTCTCAAAGAGAACAACTGATCTTTCAGTCCACCGACGTTGAGAAAGCCTTTTTCGCAAAGCGCGGACATCTTGCTCTAATTTCTCTTTCCAAATAACCGAATCTATCATAGGTTTTTCAATGGCAGGCTAATGGTTTGTGATATATCCGTAAGGGTACCTGCGGGCGGGCGTGGACTCTACTTGGGAGCAGGAAAAACTCGAAGCCGCATGCCGCCGAAGCGAAGGAGTTTAGCCGCACCGTGTGTGGTCATTCCCTCTTCTCAACCACAACGGTGGCTTCAGTCAACAACGCGGCGATCGCGCCGATGGCGGCGAGTTGCGGAGCGATCAACGCGCCGACCACGCCGAACGTGAGCGGGATTTCAAAAACGATCTTGCCGTCTTTGTCCTTGATGATCACGCGGCGGATGTTGCCCTCGTTGATAAGGTTCTTGACCTTGCGAAGCAGTTCTTCGCCGTCCACGCGGAATTCTTCGGTGCGAAATTTTTCTTCAGGCATGTTGACTCCTTATTCAAACCATTTTTCATCGAGTGGCGCCCACTCGTCAGATTGATCGGCGCGGTCTGCCCAATTTTCTTTGCCTGTCCACGATTCGATCTGGATCGCGTAGATCGAGGTGGCGCGCAATTCCTTGTCGGTGATCTCGCGGTATTCTTTGCCAGCGGTCATCGCAGGGAAATATTTTCCGATGAGCCCATACAGCAATTGACGCGCTTCGGCGGGATCGTCCACCAGACGCGCGTCGCCATAGACGACTACACTGCGGAATTGAAGCGAGAACTCGAGCGCGACGTTCGACGGCAGGAACTTCCCCAACTCGCTCGCCTCCAAACTGACCTTCGGGTTGGCTTCCACATTCGAGCGGACTCGCCCCGCGACATTCGAATGAAACACGATCTGATGATTGGCTTCGTCGTACCAGAACATCGTCGGGTTGATGAACGGCTGTCCATCCGCGGAGGTGGCGATGTGTCCGATCTTTGCTTCGCGGAGGAAGGCGCGGATCCAGTCGTCGTCGCGGGTCAGATGCGGGCGGCGTTGGAACGCGGTGGGAGGCTGGGAGATGTAGTCGCGCGGCATGTTAGTTCAGAATGTTTTTATAGATTCTCATTTGGGTGAACGCAACGATGATCGCAAGCGCGAAAGCCCAGATCCAGATCGCTGTGCCAGTTACCCCCAAGGCGAATTCAATAAAATAGACCGCTGTTCCGAACGTGATCCCGCTTAAGACGGCGGCTTCGCGCGCTTGGAAATACGAGATGCTGTCTGTTTTGTATTTGTCCGGAAGTGTGTCGTTCGTCCAGCGTAATGCGCTGGCTAATTCAGGGCTTTGGCGGATCATAAATCCTTTGAGCTGATTCATCGCCAGCATCGACTCGTACCAGGATGCCCTGAGCCTAGCCAGTTGGACGATGGTGGATGTGCCCATCAGGGTCAGCAGAATGAAGATGCCGCTGAATAAAAGTTTGGCAGTCGGAGTGAATTGTTGCAGGTCGAAAAATTGCGTGCCGAGGATGGTGGCAACCAAAGATCCGACGGCGATCAAATAAAAGGATGCGATCCGCGCGCGGTCTTCGTTTGCCTGTGTGGCGGTCTGGACGATGTAATTGAATTCGGCGGCAAGCAGTTCGTCCAGTTCGATGGGGGGAGCGGTTTTTTTCTTTGGCATGTTAAACCTTTATTGCCCACTCGCCTTTGCGAAAAACTGGCACGCGCGAGCCGTCGGCTTTGAGTCCGTCAATATCCAATTGATCCGAGCCGATCATGAAATCGGTGTGGACGAGACTCTTGTTGCCACCCGCCGCGGCGAACTCTTCCTCGGTCATGTCTTCGCCGCCGACGATGGTGTCGCGGTACGAGTTGCCGATGGCGACGTGGCACGAAGCGTTCTCGTCGAAGAGCGTGTTGTAAAACAAAATCTTCCGTTGGCTGATGGGCGAACTGTTCGGCACGAGTGCGCACTCGCCGAGGCGCGCCGCGTTCTCGTCGGTCTCGATCAATTTCTTCAACGTCTCTTCACCCTTTTTCGCGGACACTTTTACCGCGCGTCCGTTTTCAAACGTCAAACTGAATTCTTCGATCAACACGCCGCTGTAATTTAATGGCATGGTTGATGAAACGACTCCGTTCACTTGATCTTTGTGCGGCGTGGTGAACACCTCCTCGGTGGGGAGGTTGGGGATGCCCGTGATCCCATTTTTGAATTCGGCTTGCGCTCCCTGCCACAGATGTTTTTCGGGCAAGCCGATGGTCAATTCCGTGCCGGGACTCTTGTAATGAAGCGCGGTGAATTTTTGCGCGTTGAGATAATCGCGATACTTTTTGAGTTTCTCGACGTGTTCCTGCCACGCGGCGACCGGGTCCGCTTCGTAGATTCGACAACTGGCGAAGATCTCCGCCCATAATTTTTCCACCGCTTCTTTCGCAGGGACGGCTGGGAACACTTTCCTCGCCCACGCTGGCGAGGCGGTTGCGACCACGCACCAGTTGGTCGTGTTTTCGTACTTTCGCAACGGCTCGTACTTTTGCCTGATCGCTTTGCGCTCCTTTGCGATCAAGTCGGGGTCAATCCCTGCAAGCAATTCGGGATCGGATGATTGGATGGCAAGTTCCGCGTCCATGCGTTCGTAATATTCTTCGTAACGCGCGAGCATCCAGTTCGGCACTTCGGTCAGCGACTCGGGGTCGGCATGTTCAAAACGGATGCGGGCGATTCGTTCATCCGTGTAGATCGGCTCGACGTACACCGCGCCAGCCTTGTACGCGCTTTCGGCTACTTTGCGCATCAACGGCGCGTCCTCGAGGATTCCGCGCAGGATCAGGCGTTGTCCCTTGCGCAGGTTGAGTCCGATGCGCACGACCACGTCCGCGTATTTGGAAAGCAGTTGATCGAATTCTTGTTCGGTCATGAGAGATTCCTTTGTGAACCGCTAAGCGCGCGAAGATCGCGAAGAAAATCTTTTTAAATCTTTGCGCTCTTAGCGTTCTTCGCGGTTAGGATTTTCTACGCCTCAAACGCCCATTCACCCGCGCGCATGACGGGTTCGCGCGAGCCATCGTCTTTGATGCCGTCAATGTCAATGTGCGGGGAGCCGATCATGAAATCCACGTGGTTGAGGCTGACGTTGCCTCCAGCGGCGATAAATTCTTCGTCGGTCAACTCAGCCCCACCCGTGAGAGTGAAGCGGTAGGCACGTCCGATGGCGATGTGACATGAAGCGTTCTCATCGAAGAGCGTGTTGTAGAAAAGATGTCCGCGTTTGCCGATGGGCGAGGTCGCGTTGACGAGCGCCACCTCGCCGAGCCGCGTCGAGCCTTCATCGGTGTCCACCAATTTTTGCAGGATGGCTTGATTCTTTTTCGCGTTCACTTTGACGATGCGACCGTTCTCGAACGTCACGCTGAAATCTTCGATGAGGCTTCCGCCGTAACTGAGCGGGAACGTCGCGGCGACAGTTCCCTCCGCGCGATGACGATCGGGTAGCGTGAAAATTTCTTCGGTGGGCATGTTGGCGGTGAAGATCACGCCGTTCTCCGCCAGGGCTTGCGCGCCGCCCCAGATGTGTCCGTTCGGCAAGCCGAGCGTAAAGTCGGTGCCGGGACCTTTGTAATGTAACGATGAGTATTTTTTTGCTTGCATGTATTTGGCGCGCGCTTTCAAGTTTTTGATATGCGCTTCCCATGCGGCGACCGGGTCGGGCAGAGTCGCGCGTGTGGTTTCAAAAATGGCTTGCCATAATTTTTCTTCCGCTTCCTCTTGTTTGAGGTCGGGGAAAACTTTTTTCGCCCACGCCGGGCTGGACGAAGCGACCACGCACCAATTCATCGCGTTGCGGCTGACCTGCGCTCCGATTTTGTTGTAATGAGTCAAATGTGTTTTTTGCATCGCCGCGATCCGTTCGGCATCCAGACCGGCGAGCGCATCGGGATCGTTAGCGTAAACCGAGAGCAGGGCGTCGCCGTTTTGAATCATATTCATCGTCGCGTCAACGATATGATTTGAATACTCATCGAACGAATCGGCTGGCGCGTGTTGCAGGCGGAGGCGCAACATTTCTTCATCGCCCCAAATCACTTCCACGTATTTCGCGCCGGCGGCATACGCGGCTTTCGTCACCGCGTAGACGAATTCGCGCCCCGCTGGCGGCACTCCGCGCGAGGTGGCATTCGTAATGATGAGACGCTGTCCCTTGCGGAGGTTGAGTCCCACGCGCACGACCGCTTCGGCATATTTTGCAAGTAACTCTTGGTGTTGTGTTTCGGATGTCATAATTTTCTCCTCCGCCGAATTTTTTTCAAGTATAGCACGTGTGATACTCGTGGGGCGGGATGTTATCCCGCCATTTGCGCGCGCGAGGGAGTGTCGAATTAAGTGTGTAATTTTTTCTTAGCCACAGAGAACACCGAGACCTCTGAGAAAAAAACTCAAAATCTCTGTGAGCTCTGTGGCTAACACATCCTCGCGCGGGATACCATCCCGCGCCACGATGTTTTTCATTTATACTTGCCACAACCCAACGCTTCAGGGAGACTTTATGCTCGTCATCGAACAAGTGGACACCAACAACAAACGGCAAGTAAAACGCTTCGTGGAGTTTTATTATGACCTCTACCGCGATTGCAAGCAGTGGGTGCCGCCTCTTTTTCTCGACGCCTACCTGCCTCTCAACCGCAAGAAACATCCCTTCTTCAGCCACTCCGAAGCGGATTTCTTCCTCGCCGTCCGCGACGGCGAAGTGGTGGGACGAATCTGCGCGGCGGATAACAAACCCTTCAACGACTATCACAAGACGAAGAAAGCGCACTTCTACGCCTTCGATTCAATTGACGACCTTGAGGTTGCCCGAGCCCTCTTCGACTCGGTCCACGCGTGGGCGAAAGCGCGCGGACTCGACACGCTGATCGGTCCGAAGGGACTCTCTCCGTTCGACGGCTATGGGATTCAAGTGCAAGGCTTCGAACATCGCCAGATGATGACGATGATGAACTACAACTACGAGTATTATCCCAAACTGATGGAGTCGCTCGGCTTCGGAAAAGAAGTGGATTTCGTCTCGTGCTATCTCCCCGCTGATGCGTTCAAGATTCCCGAACGCGTGGAGCGTGTCGCCAGGCGCGTGATCGAGCGCGGCGCGTTAACGGTCAAGAAGTTCAAGAACAAGCGCGAGTTGGTTCAATGGGCGCCGCGTATCGGCGAAGCGTATAACAAGGCGTTCATCCACAACTGGGAATATTATCCCTTCTCGCCCGGCGACATCCAATACGCGGTGGATAACATTTTCCTTGTCTCAGATCATCGTCTCATCAAAGTCATCTTGCACGGTGATGAGATCGTGGGATTCCTCTTCGCCTTTCCCGATGTGTCCGCCGCGCTCCAACGTGCCAAAGGACGACTCTTCCCGTTCGGCATCGTGGACATCCTGCTCGAAATGAAGCGGACTAAAACGATCTCAGGCAACGGCATGGGCATCCTGCCGGAGTATCAAGGCAGAGGCGGCAATGCCTTGTTATATTATGAAATGGGGAAAACAGTTTTAGGCTTCAATCAATTCCAACACGTCGAAATGACCCAGGTCGCCGAAACCACCGAACAAATGCGTGCCGACTTGAAGAACTTGAACGGCGTTGAATATAAAAATCACCGCGTCTATCGGAAGGCGATTTAAGTCACCCCACCTGCATTTTTACTTCGTTCCCCATCACAACCGTTTTTTCACCGCCGTCGAAAACACCCAGCGGCAACATGATGTGAAATTGACTGCCGGGGAATTTTTCCTCGTCGTAGCCCGGGCTTTCCACCCAGATGCGTCCGCCATGCGCTTCGACGATACCTTTGGATAACGCCAGCCCCAGCCCGGCGCCGCTCCCTTTGAACCGCGATTTGCTCGTGGAATGTTTGAGCAATTCGCCGGGTTGGTAAAACTTGCTGAAAATGATCTCGCGCGAATCGGGGTCCACGCCCACGCCGGTATCGCTGACTACGATCTCGAGACCGCCGTTGGGCATATCTGCCATACTAGGGGAGATTTGCCGCGCCTCGATGTTGACCTTTCCGCCGTTGGGCGTAAATTTGATGGCATTCGTGAGCAAATGCTGGAAAAGTTTAAGCAGAAGGTTTGGGTCTGCCTTCACCATGGGCAGGTTGGGGATATCGAGCGTCAGCGTTTGCTCGCGTTCTTTGAGCGATTTTTCAGAGCCGTTGACTACATTGCGGATCAGATCTCCAGTATCCACCGAGGTGAGGTGGAGTTGCAGGGTGCGCGAGTCGATCTGCGCGATGTCGAACATCGAGTCCATGATCTCGTGCAGGCGCTTCGTGCCTTTGGAGATGTTTTTCAACATGGAATGGCTGGGCGAAGGCAAAGATGCGTCTTCGAGCAACATTTCGGTGTAGCCGATGATCGTTGTCAGCGGGGTGCGAAGTTCGTGAGAGGCAATGCTAATGAAATCGGATTTGGTCTGGTCGAGGCGTTCGAGGTCGCGGTTGGCTTTATCGAGGTTGCGGTATGCCTGCCGCAGTTCGGTGTTCACCACCACGAGGTTATCCACGAGGCGGGCGTTTTCGAGCGCAACCGCCGTCTGGTTGGATAGCGCGGAAAGAGTGACGAGGTCTTCCTCGGTGTAGCGCGTGCCGCTGATCTTTGCGCCGAGGGCGAAGAGCCCGATCCACTCGCGCTTGGAAAAGATCGGGAGGTATACCTCCGCTTCGAGATGGTTGAACCATTCCCGCTCGGGCTGAGAAACAGATCGGAAAGCGGGGAGCAGGTCCAAGTCGTATTGAAGAAGCGGACGCCCTTCCACAACCAGGTATTTTGTGACCGGGTGCTCGCTCCCCAGGGTGATGATCCGTATCTGCCTCTCGCCCTTGTTGCGAACGGCTCGCAGGCGGTAATTCTTCTCGCCGTTCGGCGTGATATCGGGGTCCACGAGAAAGAGGAAGCCGCGCGAGATATCCATTGCCTCGATGATCAGACCAACGGCGACGTTGGCGAGCCTCTGCATGTCGAGGATGTTACTGATCTGTTCGCTGTAGGCGTGCAGGGTGCGGCTGGCATCGTATTCCTGTAAGTTGAACCAGTTATTGACGAGCCGTCGCACGCTGGTCAACAGCGGGGTAAAGATCAACGCTAGCACAAGCGCGATCCCCGCGCCGACGAGGAGCGGGTTGTAATTCGGCAGGGCGTTGAACACCGATTGCGACGCAGTCGTGCCAGCCACATAAAAGATAAGGATTACCAGGGTGGTGATCACGTAGGTAAGCGCTCGTCGCGCAACGTTGCGCAGATCGGGCGGATCGTGCGTGACGATGATGAGCGCGCCGATCACCGCCGCGCATAAACGCGCCGGGTTGCCGGGAATCGGCATGCCGAAAAACAACAAACCATCGTTGATTGCAATCAGTAGAAACGCCGGCGTCCAGTAATTCAGGCGGTTGCGGAGCAGGGGCTGGCGCGAACGGTCATGCGCAATTCGCACAACTACAAATGCGCCTAGCGTAAATACCAGCCAGCCATATCCTGCCCAGATCGGCGCGAGCCGGTCGAAAGTGACAACGAGAGCGCCGTTCGTCCAGACCACTTCGCCAAAACGAAACAGGTTGAAGATGATGGCAAAAAAACCAAACAGCCAGACGCCTCCCACGATCAGCCAGGCGCGGGAATTCCGTCGCACAAAATGCAGGATGGCGATCAGGGCAACAAATGAAAGGATGAACGCGCCGAACGCTTGGAGGTCGGTTGCGCTCTGTTCGCTGAGCGTCAATTGCCCGCCGCGCGTCAACCCGTCGATAACGGTCAGGAGCAGATTGATGATGACGTATACCGAGAAGAATACGGCGGCGGTCTCTTGTCCGGCCCGCTTGCGCAACAACAACGAAAGCACGGGCAGGTGTAACGCCGCTAAAATCATCAACAAGACCATTGCGAATATCTGGGGTGACATTGAGTAAAAGTATACTCGAAATCATTTTTCGAGGTTATCATTGCGCCATGCGCCTAACAAAATTGTCGCGTGATCATTATCACTTCTCTTCGGATTTCTTCGATGACGACGGACGCGCGCGCTTTGGGGATTTCGCCTCCGCGCGGAAGTTTGCCGCACAGGTGTCAGCGCTTCGTTCGGACCCTCTGCCTGCTTCAGACCTTTATGCCTTATCCCTCATTGACGAGGCTCTGCGCGCGCTCGTGCGGAGGTTCGCCCCGCCGCCGGTGATGAACACGGCGGTCAACTCTGCCAGCGAACAAGTCGGCGCGGATTCGATTGACGGAACGCAAAAAAAATTCGTCGCGGAGTTTCCGCCTGAAAGCGTGTATCTTGGTCAGCAAAAAGTCGAAGACTATCTCGCCAAACTCACGAACGGACGGGTCAAGTCCGTTGAAGAATTGATCTACGTCTTCACACACAACGCGAACCCGGCGGTGAGTCCCATGCTTGAGTTGGTGGACGACGCTCCGCTTGAACCGACCGCCTACAAAAATCTGATCGCCGCGCTGGATAATTTCTTTGCCCAGATCGCCAAAGACAACGCGAGTATTCAAGGTTCAACTGAATCCTTGTTCGACATCCTGCGCGCGCCCGCCGAAGCCTTCCCTGATTCGCTCGAAGGGCAGTTGCAATTCATCCTCGAAAAATGGGGCGGACTTCTCGGCGACGAGTTTGTGTCCCGCCTCTTACGCGGCATGGACTTTTTGCGCGAAGAGACTCTCCGTCATCATCTCGCTCACGGCGATTTCAAAGCGGAGATTCCCGTCGCAACGTATTCGGGCGGCGATTACGCCGAATATGAAAGATACAGTCCAGACAAAGAATGGATGCCACGATTAATCCTCATCGCAAAGAATTCGTATGTGTGGCTCGAACAACTCTCGCGTAAATATGGAAGATGGATAAAAACCCTCGATCAAATCCCCGATGAAGAATTAGATATCCTGCGAGATCGTGGATTCACGGGCTTATGGCTGATCGGCTTGTGGGAACGGAGCCGCGCCAGTCAACGAATCAAACAGCGCATGGGCGACGCGGACGCGGTCGCTTCGGCATATTCGCTGTATTCGTACGATATTGCGGAGGATTTAGGCGGATGGGGAGGATTAGAGAATTTGAGAACTCGCGCATGGCAAAGAGGCATTCGCCTGTCTGCCGACATGGTTCCTAACCACATGGGCATCGACTCAAAGTGGGTGAGCGAACACCCCGATTGGTTCTTGTCGCTTCCGTATTCGCCGTATCCTTCGTATTCGTTCAAGTCGGAAAACTTATCGGACGATATTCGCGTGGGAATTTATCTCGAAGATCATTATTACAACAAGACCGATGCGGCTGTCGTCTTTCAACGCCGCGATCATTACACGGGCGATGTCCGCTACATCTATCACGGCAACGACGGCACATCATTTCCGTGGAACGACACCGCGCAACTCGATTACACCAAAGCCGAGGTGCGCGAAGCGATCATCCAAACCATTTTGCATGTGGCGCGTAATTTCCCCGTCATCCGCTTTGACGCGGCGATGACGTTGGCGAAGAAACACATCCAACGCTTGTGGTTTCCCGAACCCGGCTCAGGCGGCGCGATCCCCTCACGGGCAGAGCGAGGCATGACGAGGTCCGAGTTTGACGCGTTGGTCCCGCAGGAGTTTTGGCGCGAGGTCGTGGACCGCGTCGCAGCGGAAGTCCCCGATACGTTGCTCCTCGCCGAAGCGTTTTGGTTGCTCGAAGGATATTTTGTCCGCACGCTGGGGATGCACCGCGTGTACAACTCCGCGTTCATGCACATGCTGCGCGACGAAGACAACGCCAAATATCGCGCCGCGATCAAGAACACGCTCGAGTTCGATCCGCAAATTCTTAAGCGTTATGTCAACTTCATGAACAACCCCGATGAAAAAACCGCCATCGAGCAATTCGGCGACGGCGATAAATATTTTGGGATCGCGACGGTGTTATCTACACTGCCTGGCTTGCCAATGTTTGGTCACGGACAAGTGGAAGGCTTCCGCGAAAAATATGGGATGGAGTTCCGCAAACCGAAATGGGATGAGACGCCGAATGAAGGATTGATCGCTGGACACGATTGGAAAATTTTCCCGCTTCTTCACCGCCGTTCCCTGTTCGCCGACGTGGAAAATTTCTTCCTCTTCGACCTCTTCACCGCCAATGGAAGTGTGGACGAAAATGTTTTTGCTTATTCAAATATTCATAATGATGAGCGCGGACTCGTCCTCTATCACAACCGCTTCGCCGATACAAAAGGCTGGATCAAAACCTCCGCCGCGTATCTCGACAAATCCACTGGCGATTTGAGGCAAAAATCCCTTGCCGAAGCGCTGGGACTTCCATTTGAAGGATACGTCACCTTCAAAGATTATGTCACGCGCTTGGAATACATCCGCTCGTGCGAGGAACTCTGGCAAAAGGGATTGTATGTGGAATTACACGCGTATCAGCATCATGTGTTTATGGATTGGCGGTTTGTGGAGGATGGTAATTGGGAATTGGTAAATAGTAATTTGAATGGAGCGGGGGTGGAGTCTATGTCCGCGAAGTGGGAGGAGATGTTTGGGGGCAGGGATGAAAGTGGAAGGATGAAGGATGAAAGCGTGAAAGTGAGGAAGCCGAGGAGGAAGGCGGTGAAGAAGACATCGTCCTCGAAGGAGAAAGTAGAAAGTGGAAAGAAGATGAAAACTGGCAGGGCAATATCTGCCGCGAAAAAAGCGCCGAAGAAAAAGGTTGTCACCAAAAAGAAGCCTGTGGCGAAGAACACTGTAGCAAAGAAGAAACTGCCTGCAAAGACAAGCAAGTCAAGACCGAAAATCGCTGGGAAGAAAAAGCCAGCAAGTAGATAGATTTTCGTTTTACAGCGGCAGACGAGGAAAGGTGAGCGCGGTTAGCTCACTTCAGGGCGCTGCGGATAATTGGGCGATTCGCGGCGGAACTCGTAATTTTCCATCACGGCTTGGATGATGCGTTTCTGATCGTCGGTGACGAGCTCGAACTCGAACCCGATGTTGAAGTATTCCGGGCTCAGGTCTTGCTGGCACCAGGCAACGCGGACCGGCACAGCCATGCGCGTGGCAGAGACATTCGGCAGTTCGGGCAGTTGGATCGAGGCGGTCAATTTCGTGTCCAGCGACATGGGCTCGTCGCCGATCACCATTGCCCCCAGCAAATTCAGGTCGCCGAGATAGCCGATCAGCCTGCCCGCGTACAGGTCGAAGACTTGCGAATACGACATCAAATTCTTGCGGGGTTGTTTGCGTCTGTCCTGCATGGGGGTAGTGTACTTGAACATTCTGCGGCTGACTATTGCACTCACATCTTAAAATCAAATTTGCTATGTCACTCTCCCGAAGAACATCGGGACAATGTGAGGGAGCGCTTTCCCTTGCACCGCCCGCAAGGGCAGGTGTCAGCGACCGAAGAGTCTCCTGATGGGTAAGAGACCCCTCGCTAACGCTCAGGGTGACATAATGAGAAGAACTGTGGTTAAATTGAAAAATGCGATGGATCTATCTTTCCCCTCACCTCGACGACGCCGTCTTTTCGGCAGGCGGATTGATCTACGAACAAACCCAGGCGGGCATCCCGGTCGAAATCTGGACGTTAATGTGCGGCGACCCGCAGTTACCCGGTTATTCTCAATTCGCGCAAAGGCTCCATGCGATTTGGGGATTTTCCTCCGCCGAAGAAACCGTCCGCAGGCGGCGCGAGGAGGATAACCTCGCCGCGTCCATCGTCGGCGCAAAAGCCGTTCATTTCGATTTTTTGGATTGCATCTATCGCCGCGATATAAATGGGGATTGGCTTTATCCCTCTGAAATCTTCGGCGCGATTCACCCAGCGGATGCGGACTACCCCGCGCAGATCGCCTCTGCCATCTCTGCCCGCCTCAACCCCGACGATGTGCTGGTCTGCCAGCTTGGGCTTGGTTCACACGTCGACCACGTTCTCGTGCGGCAAGCCGCGGAACTTTTGGGCAGACCCCTCCGTTATGACATTGACGTTCCGTACTGGTGCTACAAACCACATGAACTGGAGGCGAAAGCGGCTGGGATGGTCGAGGAAATTGTCAGGATAACTGAAACCAGCCTGCCCCGTTGGGTTGATGCGTCGGTCTGTTATAAATCCCAGCTTCCCTCGTTAGGCGAGCGCTTCGACAGCCCCGAAACTGTGACCGAATCCATCCGAAATTACTGGTCTGAGCGGCAGGGAATCCGTTTATTGCAACTTAATTAGACGGTTACAAAGTTCTTGTCCTTGCTCAAAAACCATGATATAGTATGCCCGCTTTTTGGGAAATACCAACCTAATCGGCTCTCCCTTGCTTTGTCCCGCGATGCGGGACAAAATTCATAATAGCAGGAATTAAAGATGCCTAACAACAATTTTCTAACTAAAGAAGGTTACCAGAAGCTTCAAGACGAATTGGATTATTTGCGAACCGCCAAACGGCAGGAAGTCGCCAATCGTCTGCACGAAGCCATGGAAGGCGGGGAACTCATTGAAAATGCCGAATACGAAGCCGCGAAGAACGAGCAGGCTTTCGTGGAAGGGCGCATTCAAGAGCTTGACCTGTTGCTCGCCACCGCCAAGATCATCGAAGATAACGGCAAGAAAAAAGGCGACGTGGTGCATCTCGGTTCGAAGGTGACCATCAAAGAAGGCAACTTCGAGGCGGAGGCGTTCACCATCGTCGGCGCGGTGGAAGCCAACCCGCGCGAGGGGAAGATCTCGAACGAGTCGCCCATCGGGAAAGCCATCTTGAATCGCAAGGTCGGCGATATTGTCAAAGTCGAAACGCCCGGCGGCACATATAATGTTAAAATCCTGAAGGTCGGATAGACTCAGGAGCGACGATAACAGCCCCGCCTCTGCGCGGGGTTTTGTTTTATGCCGTCTCGTTGGTCTTGGGATGGACAAACAAGTAGACACGGAAACACGTAGACAGGTATACAGCAGGAGCTCTAAAAGGTTGTAGATAGCCGAACAAGATAACCACGAAGACACCGAGTCGCGGAGTTTTTAATTGCTTTTCTCCGTGTTTCCGCGACTCCGTGGTTAGGTTTCATGCCTGCGGTAAGCCCCATCTACATGTTTTAGCGTACCCGCGCATAACACGCACTTGCCTTGTGTACCCGTCTACCTGTATACTTGTCTACATCTTCCGTTGTTAACTCTTTGGGCTCATTATGACTGATTACACTCAACTCGAAAAAATCCGTTTGCAGAAACTAGAGGAACTTCGCGCCGAGGGCGTGGAGCCGTTCCCCACGCGCGCCAAGCGGACTCACCTCAGCGCGGAGGCGATCGCCGAATTTGAAACCGCCGAAAAAGATGGCAAAGAAGTAAAAGCGACTCTCGCGGGCCGCATCCGCGCGATGCGGACGATGGGCAAAATTTCGTTTGCGCACATCGAAGATGGCGCGGGCAAAGCGCAATTATTTCTCCGCGCCAATGACGTGGGCAAGGAGCGTTTGGATTTTTTCAACAAGATGTTCGACCTCGGCGACTTCATCCAAGCCGAAGGTGTGATGTTCCGCACCAAAAGTGGAGAGGTGACGCTTCACGTCCACGATTTTCATTTGCTCGCCAAAGCGGTGAGCCCTTTGCCTGCCGCAAAGGACGAGACCCTCGAAGACGGGACCGTCGTCCGCCACGCCGCGTTGGAACATCCCGAACTGCGCGCGCGTCAGCGTTACGCGGATTTGGCGGTGAATCCCGATGTCCGCGAGACGTTCCGCAAGCGCGCGGCGATCGTCAAAGCCTTGCGCGAGTTTCTGGATGGCAAAGGATTCCTCGAAGTGGAGACTCCCATCCTCCAACCGTTGTATGGCGGAGCGGCGGCGCGTCCGTTCGTGACGCATCACAACGAACTCGAGCAGGATATGTATCTTCGTATCTCGTTCGAGTTGTATTTGAAAAGACTGCTCGTCGGCAACTTGGAAAAAGTCTACGAGATCGGGCGCGACTTCCGCAATGAAGGCGTGTCGTTCAAGCACAACCCCGAATTTACCCAGCTCGAATTCTATTGGGCATACGCGGATTATCTGCAAGTGATGGAACTCACCGAGCAAATGGTCTCGTTCACTGCTCAGCAAGTTTTAGGCACGATGAAGATCAAATACAAAGAAAATGAAATTGACCTGACCCCGCCGTGGAAGCGACTCGAAATGCGCGAGGGAATCAAACAGACCAGCGGCATTGACATTGCCGAGCATCAATCCGCCGAGGAGTTGTTCAAGGCGATCAAAGCCAGACACCCGAACAAGACTCCCGATCCGAAAGCGACGCGGGGCAAGTTGATTGACTTCCTGCTCAGCGAGTTCCTCGAACCGACGTTGATCCAGCCGACGTTCTTGTACAACTATCCGCGCGATATTTCTCCGCTGGCGAAATCCATTCCAGGTGACGCATTGACCGTTGAACGCTTTGAGGGCTACGTGGCTGGATTTGAATTGTGCAACGCGTTCACCGAGTTGAACGACCCGCTCGATCAGGAATCGCGCTTCCTCGAAATGGGACGCGATTACGCGGAGGGCGACGACGAAAAGCATCCGCTCGACGAGGATTACCTCCGCGCCATGCGCTACGGTATGCCTCCTAACGGCGGCTTCGGCATGGGCGTGGATCGCCTCGCCATGTTGTTGCTCGATAAACATTCCATTCGCGAGGTGTTGTTGTTCCCCGCGTTGCGGAAAGAAGAATAATAAAGAACCTAAACACGAAGGACACAAAGTACACAAAGGGGGGAGTGGCTAAATAGGTGGGCTCACAAAGTCCATCACATGGGCTGAGTAGTTTGGAAACTGTTGTTTGTAAAGTTGCCTGCGATTGAAACAGTACACGAATAATCGGATCGCACATTCCAGAGCAT